>OLOT01000065.1_pt1 | contig 77688 bp, 63 predicted proteins | sample 1671991 | NCBI WGS metagenome assembly OLOT01 (sample SAMEA3136634, study PRJEB25190) | human gut metagenome | biome: human gut; feature: human-associated habitat; material: faeces | place: Austria | collected 2013
ATGCATTCAGGATTCCCGGCAGCTTGATGTTTTCGCGCAGCACATCCGGCGACGGACGGTGTACAGAAAACTGTGTAATCGGAAAACCGAACATTTCAGAAAGGATATCCATTTCCTTTTTGATCTGATGGCGAACCTCCTGCATGTCGGTCAGACCGTTTAACGCATAGTGCAGTCCGATCACATGGCCGCGTTCATGCATGTCTTTGATCAGATCCTGATTGCGTCTGGATAAAATATTATAGGAATTGTTCGTCCACTGGAAAAAGAAGGTCGACGTAAAATCCATGCTGCTCTCCACCTTTGCCAGTGCATAGGCACGATCCACGCTGTACTCCACATCATGGCGCATGATGACAAATTTATCTGCCGTAAGTGCCTCTTCATACCCTGCCTGATTACCGGTAGACTGAATGATTCTGATAATTTCTTTATAATCTTCGTAGGAAAACATTGTCCTTACCTCCATTGTCTGCAGTCTTATCTGTTCTTTTTGCAGCATTCCTGCAGATACGTCTGCCACTGCTCAAATACCGCATCCTCGTTGGCTCTTTCACTGATCTTGCGCGCCTCTCTGCCGAGCCGCTCTGCAAGCTCTCTGTCCTCAATGAGGCGCAGGATGCCGTCTGTCATCGCCTTTTCATCCATGATCGGTACAAGCAGACCATTTACCCCATCTTCGATCAGGGTTTTTGGACCGCCGCAGGGACAGTCTGTAGAAACCACCGGAAGTCCCAGTGCCATCGCTTCCATCAGCGCATTGGGCAGTCCTTCCCAGTCAGAGGAAAAAGCGTACAGCGCAGCGTCTGCCAGATCCTTTTCCAGCGTATTGCTGCCGCCCATCAGCTTTACAAAATCCTCCGCATGATTTTCATGAATAATGGATTCCAGAATCTCCTTTGTACCGTCCTTGGAATCCGGTCCGTAAATTTTGAGTGTATAATCCGGATGCTTTTCATGAACCTTCAAAAAAGCCCGGATCAGCATCGGCTGATTCTTAAAGTCTACCAGACGGCCAGACTGAACAACATCCTTTGTCCGTACAGCCGGCTCCGGAACACCGACGTATTTCGGATTCAGCGGATTTAAAATAATTCTGGAATTTTCCTGTAAATACGGTGCAAAAAAGGCTTTTGCGCCCTCTGTCTGGAACACGCAGCCCGCCGCATGAGGAAACAGAAGCGGGATCCGAAGCTTGTCCGCTTTTTTATCATAGTGTCCCACCGGATCGGTACGCACGGAAATCACGACCGGGATACCCGTCCCGATTCCCGCCGCCAGCGCACGGTATAATACGCCCCGGGTAAAGGCAACGACGACGTCCGGCTTTTCTTTTTTCATAAAACGGCGCAGATACCAGATACGGCGCAGCATCTTGCTGATCCTGCTGCGGTTTTCGTCTTCTTTCGTCAGTCCGACATGAACTCTGCGGACTTTCTGATCCAGTGCAAATTCGTCCGTTCCGTACCATTCTGTCGCAATGACAACCTCATAGCCCTCCTTTGCAAAACGGTTCGCCAGATTGCTCACCACGCGCTCCGCCCCGCCCTGCTGCAGGCTGTTTAAATGAAATGCAATTTTCTGCATCGGAATGTTTCTCCTGTTTTTCTCATGAAACAGAATCCTGCTCTGCAGGATTCTCATTTTGTCAGTGCCCCCGTAGTGTATCACATTTTGGAAAGCCCTGCAATCTGCAGGATTTTGTCCCGGTATGCCCTGTCGTCAAACTGATCTGCGCGCTCCTTTGCACATCTGGAAAGCTCCTGCAGCTTCGCTTCCTCTGTCAGCAGCTCTTCCAGAAGAGCCGCCAGTTGTTTTTCTTCCTCTGTAATTTCGTTTGGATCCAGATTTTTCTGATCGTCCATCACCGGAATCAAAATCCCGTAACGTTCCCGAAGCACTTCCTGTTTTCCAACGACGTCCTCAAACCGGTCGGACAGAATCTCTGCGGGACCGCTCATACAGTTGGAAAAAACAGCAGGGAGCCTGCAGCTCATCGCCTCAACCAACGCGTTTGGAAAGCCCTCCATGCTGGAGGTTCCAACATAAAGACTGCCCGCTGACAGCCATGGAAATGGATTCTTCTGAAGTCCCGCAAAGCAGACCCGGTCAGCAATTCCCAGCTTTTCTGCCAGTTCTTTATATTCTGAAAAAGAACCGTCCCCGATGATACACAGCATCGCCTCCGGCACTTTTTCCCGGATCAAATACAGGCATTTGATCAGATGCCAGAATTCCTTGCAGTCATCCTCACGCCCCATGCTGACGATCACCTTTTTCCCGGTAAAATCGGGCATGTCCACAGGTTTTTTTGCTGCATTTTCTGCGATCTGACTGCCATCGTAAGGATTGTACAACACCTCTGTATTTTCAATTCCCAGTTTTTCCTTTAACTCATGAGCAATCACCTCCGAACAGCAGATCACCTGATCGGAGCGCTTTGCAAACAGCTTTAACTTCGATGGGTTGTCCATATCCATATAGCTGCGGATTCCCGTCCAGATCTGCCCCCGCACCGGTGTCAGGACGTTAATCAGGTTCGCTGTCGGGCCAAAGCTGTAGGTCAGATCAGGACGCAGCTTTTTCTTTAGCTTCCGAAGCCTTGCCGTTCTTTTTACGACATTGACCATTTTTTTCAGCTTCCCGTCCTGCGCCGGAACATCCAGGTTTACAACGGAAAGTCCGTTTATATCATATGCGATATCCGCATCCGAAAACATGGCGATCGTCACTTCAAAATCATTCCTCAGAATCCGCGCTGTCCGCACGCAGACCCGCTCGAAGCCACCCTGATGCAGCATGGGTACAACCAGAAGGAGCCTTGGTTTTACCTGTTCCATAAGCCGTCTCCTTTCCCGGTACGATAAAAAGCTTCCAACTCTTTCGCCTGTTCCTTTGCATCAAATCCGGCTTTGCGGATTTCCGGCATGCGGCTGAACCGCTCTTTCTGCCGTTCCAAAAGCGCAAGGGCTGCCTGTGCCCAGCTCTCTGCAGAATCCTTTAGGCTTTTGGACTCCACCAGCTCTGTCAGGGCAACCTCCTGTGTGATCGTATCCGACATCAGGCACGGGAGTCCTGCAGCCTGTGCTTCCAGCACCGTTCCGGGCAATCCCTCATATAGAGACGGGAAAATAAAAAGATCCATCGCCTGATAATAATCCTGCGGATTCCCCTGATTTCCGAGGAACTGAACGCTTTCTGCAATTCCAAGCTCTGCCGCCTTCTGCTTTGCAGGCTCCATGCCTCCGCCCTCGCCGAGCAAAATCAGCTGCGCATCCGGACGGCTCTTTTTGATCTGTGCAAAAACCTCCAGCAAAAACAGGTGGTTTTTCATCTCATTAAAACGCCCCACATGCCCGACTGTCAGACAATTGCCCAACTCCAGTTTTTGCCGCATCTGTGCACGCATCTGGTCGTTATAGGAAAACTTATCCACTTCGATCGCATTCGGCACCACATGGACAGCTCCCTGCGCCCACGCCTTTTCCCCGAAAACTGCTTTTCCGGCAAGCTTGGAGCACGCCAGGCAGACGTCCGTTTTTTTCCAGAGATTTTTACGCATCCACTTCGTCATCATCCCTTTGACGCCGCCTTCTGTACCCGCGCTTCTGGCATGGGCTGCTGTCAGGGCGATTTTCGCACGCTTCGCTTCCGGCAGATAAATCGACGCAGTACTCGTCATATGCCCGTGCACACAGGCATACTCGGGATGTTCTTTAAAAAAACTGCACCACGCCGCCCGATACGGGATCCAGTTATAGACCCGAAACCGCGGCAACCGGTAAATATGTCCGCCAAGCGCTTCAATCTCTTCATCAAAATACCCTTTTTTTGAGGTGTGCACTGCAAAATCAAACTGCACCCTCTCACGGTCGATATTTCGGTATAAATCCATAACCCGGCTTTCTGCCCCGCCGAGTCCCGTTGTTCCCAGCACCTGTAATACCCGAATCGGTTCTTTCATACGCTTCTGGTTCCTTTTTCTTTTTCTAATTTGCACGCCGACGCCTTTCCATCCGCTTATGCGTGTTGGTTCTTTAAGCGGCCAAGCCGCGCGGCAAGCCCTTTTCCGAACGCCAGCACATATTCCCGGATACGTGCTGTCATGCACTGTGGCTTTGCTTCCAGCTTAAAAAAATCGGAATACGGCACAATGTTTTCCCTGTTTGCGTCAATCATCTCTTCGTAGGCTTTCAGCTCCGCTACCGTGGAATGGTTGGCATGAATGACGATCGTCGTTATTCCCTCCCGATCAGAAAATGCGTATTTCCGCAAAAAGGCAATCGGTAAAAAAGTCATCCCACTGCGCACATACGGCAAATCTCCAAATCCGTCCGTCACATGGGTAAACCCGAGCGCTTTGAGCGCACGCAGTGTCGTCTTGTCAAAGGTATGACCCGGCGCCATGAACAGCTTCGTCTCGATACCGCGATCCAAGAGCTTTTTCTGTCCGCTTTCCAGAAGCTGATACTGCTCCTCATAGCTCTTCCCCGCAAACTCCGACTGGGCATTCAACGGGAAGCTTCCGCCTCTTTTTGTTGTATACACATGATGGCAGCCGTGCATGGAAAGGGTCCAGCCTTTTTCCTGCAGCTCCTGCATTTTTTTCCAGAACGCTTCCCGCGCCGGATCCACCGACAGCTTCGGATCAAGATTGTCCGGTACAATGCCCAACAGCGGATAGCAGCCATAGCGTTCAAACAGCTGTTCAAAGGCTTCAAAGCTTTTCCAGTCCATATCCGGTGTAATATCATCCATTCGAAATGCGATTTTCATACTCTTTTCCTTTTCGCTGCTGCACAGCTTTATTCCAGGAGCATTCCCGGCTCCAGCTCTATTTCCGACTCATAGTCTTCGACTAAAAGAGAGCCGTCCACTGTCCGTACGATCAGCTTTTTGTCAAAAATGTCGATAATCTCCCCTGGTGCATACATCGAGAAGTCTAACATCTCATCAAAGGGATGTGCGCTCCATACCGTGATCTTTTCACCGTTGCAGAAGCAAAATGCTCCCGGGAACGGTCTTGTCACACCCCGGATCAGGTTATACAGATTCCGGGTACGATCATGGAAATCCAGCTTTCCGTCCGCCGCCGTCCGCTTATTGTACCAGCTGTCGAAATCTCTGGACTCCCGGTGTACGCTGACGGTTCCCGCCTGATGTGCCGCGATCAGCTTAGCGATCAGGCGTTTGCTGACCAGCATGTTTTTATACTGCATCGTACGCACGGTATCATGAGGAGTGATGGCGCACATCTCGCTTGCAAAAACATTCGGGCTGTCCGCTTTTTCATCGTACTGGAACAGGTTCAGATTAAAACGTGTATCTCCGAGAATGATCGACCAGTTAAGCGGCGAGCGTCCCCGCCCAAAGGGCAGATATGCACAGTTCCCGTGGAAACCGAATACACCCTCCGAAAATCTGGAAAGCACGAAGCCGGGAAGCAATCTCTGCCAGCCCATGGAAATCCCCAGCTCGAAGGTATTTTCCGCGAAAAATTTCGTCGTCTCCTCATCCTTTAAACCGTAAGAATGTGTTTCGTAAACCGGAATCCCGTACTTGTCCTCCAACCAGGAAAGTCCCTCATAGCCGGACACCTGATTGCCCGAAAGCACATCGGGATGAATCGTCACAACCAGATCCACCGGACAAAGCTTCTCCTGAACAAAGCGGACGATCTCCGCAGTTGTATCTTTTACACCGAATATAACAACTCGATAATGCATATTCCCCTCCTGTTTTGCGCAATCCTTGCCTGCAGCGCGCGTATGGTAGCTTTTTAACGAATAGGCTTGCTGATTCGTTTTTTATGGGATCCCGCTTGCGGGAGCCCTGCGCCTGCGGCGGAACGCGTCAGCGGCATCTTCCGCTCCGACGCAGTGCGCATGTGGTAGCTTTTTAACGAATCAGCACATGCTGATTCGTTAAAAAGCCGTCCAAACCAATTGGACGGCTTTTCATTCTTTTATTTTACAGATTTTCTTTATACCAGTCAATGGCAAGGCGGATTCCCTTTTCAAAATCATAATCCGGATCGTAGCCAAGCAGCTCTCTTGCTTTGCTGATATCCGCGTTGGAGTCCCGGATATCTCCCTTTCTGGCAGGACCAAAGACCGGCTCAATCTTTTTGCCCAGGGCTTCGCAGAGTTCATAATATAAATCGATCAGATATACTCTGCCGCCGGAACCGATGTTGAACGCTTCTCCTGCTGCTTCGCTCGGAGCCAGGCAGGCTTTTAAGTTCGCTTCGATGACGTTGTCGATATAAGTAAAGTCTCTGGACTGACGGCCGTCTCCGTTGATGGTCGGCGCTTCATCCTTTAACAGCAGCTTCAAAAACTTCGGAATAACAGCGGCATACATGCCTTCCGGGTTCTGACGGCGTCCAAATACGTTGAAATAGCGCATGCCGTAAGTATCCAGACCGTACAGCGTCTTATAAAGACGACCGAATTCCTCGTCTGTCTTCTTGGTCAGCGCGTAAGGGGAAAGAACATGGCCTTCAATGCCCTCTTTTTTGGGAAGTCCGGGATGATCGCCGTATACGGAAGAGCTGGACGCGTACACAAATTTCTTTACGCCGTTCTGTCTCGCTGCTTCCATCATGTTCAGCGTGCCGACAATGTTATTCTGCGCATAGAAAATCGGCATTTCGATGCTTCTGGGAACGCTGCCCCATGCCGCCTGATTCAGCACATAATCCACACCCTCGCAGGCTTTCATACAGGTATCCAGATCTTTGATGTCGCCTTTGATAAAGGTATAGTTCGGATTACCTTCAAACATCTCCACATGCTTCGGATTGCCTGTGGAAAGGTCGTCCAGACATCTTACCTTATAACCGAGGTTCAAGATCGCCTCGCACAGGTTGGAACCGATAAAACCGGCGCCGCCTGTTACCAGAAATACACTGTCCTTGTCAAATTTCAAATCCTTATATCCCATAGATTTCCTCTCATTTCTGCCGCAGCCGCGGCACTGTATTTTATTCATGACAATAGAATGCTCGCAGAGCGTGCATTCTATTGTTGCGGATAAACGATCCGCGGATTGCGCCATGATCCGGAAGTATTTTTGTCCTTCTGCCCCTGATATCCGATCCAATCAGTTGAAGAAAGCGATATTGTTTCCCGAGATCTGACCCTCTGTTCCGTAGAGCAGGCAGGATGCGATGGTTTTCGCATACAGGCTTCTTCCTTTTTCATTTAAATGAATGCCGTCTTCCAAATATTCATCTGCATTATAGGCATCCACTCCAAGATTGTCGTAAGTATCCACGCACAGCGTTCCCTGACCGACTGCAACGTCACAGGCAATGCTCGCATAATTGTAGAGTGCCTTTTCTCCCATATTTTTAACCGGGATCGGAAAATAGGACGCATAGTTGGGAGATGTAATCAAAATCTGTGCCTGGGGGAAAACAGAACGAACTCCCTTTACGCCCTCGCTTAACGCCGTTCCAAAGCCCGTCCAAGGTCTGTCCGAGTTGTTGATCGGAGCCTGTGCCAAGAAGTCATTCATACCATAGGACAAAATTACCACATCGATCTGATCCTTGACATTCATCACAGCTTTGATGTCGTCATAGGCAGCCTTGCCCTGCAGCATCTCTACATCCGTATTTCCACGGAGAATAGAGATCATCTTTCCCAGGGAACAGTCACTGGCAGGACCAAACTGGTATTCATTATCGTCCGGACTGATGGTTGCGCGGGTGCCGCCGATGGCACCGTTATAGACCGTCGCATTTTTCCCTTTTTGAGCAAGACATGCTGCAAGGCGTGCGGACACACCGGTATCATCCCGATAATTGCCCCAAATGCTGTCTCCAAGCACCAGGATCTTCATTTCGTCCCCGGAGTTATCCGTATTCTCTGCCTGCTGGACGTCGGTTTCCGTCGTCTGGTTTTCAGACACCATCTCCTGAGACTGATTTTCTGTCTCTGCAGCAGTCTGGGTCTCTTCAGCGCTCTGGGTCTCGGTAATGCCCAGCTGCGCCTTTAATTCTTCATTCTCCGCCGCAAGGGATTCCAGCTTGTTCTGATATTCCTTGATCTCTGCTGTATAATCTGTTGTCTGCCCGCATCCTGAAAGCATTGCTCCAATCAGCAGGGATGCTGTCAGAAGCAGACCGCATGATACTTTTGATAACCGTTTCATACATTTATTCCTCCTCATGCCTGTTTCCATTAAGACAGCTTCAGTATATCCCCTTTGCAGCCAATCTGCAACGGACTTCATAGAATCTTAATCAATGTTTAAGTTCACCTGCGATTTTTCCACCCGCCAGTTCGTACAAAAGCATCAGTCCGCTGACATAAAACAGCGGCAATCCATAGATCACATAGCGGGAAAGGCACATGATAATCATGGAGGTAGCAAATACGTTTGCTAACACAGCCAGCAGGGAAAATGCCGCCAGCCAGACCGCGTTGGAATTGTGATTTTTCCTCCATGCAAGGGCAGCCAGCACGATATAGGCGAGGTACGCCGTCAGCGCATACCAGTTTAGCAGCGGGTGTACGACTGCGATGGACCGGATCAGTCCGTAGCAGGCGAGCGCCAGATAGTCATACAGCCATCTGCCCAGAACTGCCGGAAGTAAGGATTTCATGATGGTTGCCGCAATCCGGTCAGATTCCACATTTTCAGGAATGTAGTCTGTAAAGCCCTCCCTGTCATGCAGCTGTCTCCAAGGCTCTTCGATCATTTCAAACTTGATCGCGTCATGCCATTTTTCCAGATGCGCTGCCCGGTTGAAAAAGCCCTCCGGCGCATCCTGATACGTCGCACCCTGTTCTTTTGCAAGGCGATAGGAAAGCTCAAACATAACTCTTGCGTCCTGATCGACAATCCTTTCGGCATCCTCTTCGTCCGCCGCATACAGAATGTTTGCGAGCAGTCCGACGCTTCCAAACGTATTATTGATAAAATATCCGTTAAAAACAAGGTTGTAGCTTTTTACGAGAAGCGTCCTTGTGCCAAACGCCAGCGCAGTGCACACGACACAAATCAACAGGCGTTTCGCCAGCTTCTTTTTTTCTACGATCACGACTGCCCCTGTAAACACCAGCCAGAGCAGGATCGTGAACATCATCTGTCCGCGTACCAGAGACAAAAATAAGGATAACAGCAGGGAGGATAAAGCTGCTCCCCGCTGTCTTGTATACACCATCTTCATGCACTGCGCCGTAAACAGATAAAACAGCGGCAGCCCCAGCGCTTCGCTGATGACGCCGTTCGACAAAACCAATCCGCTCGCAGAAAACACCGGCGTGATAATGTGGGGCGCCAGTAAGATCAGGCACACCAGCGCTTCCATCCACTGTCCGAAGCCAAAGCGTTTTTTCAGGCTCTCCGCCAGCCAGATCACGGAAAACGCCGCCAGTCCGTTCTGCAGAAATCTCACAATATCAAGATACTTTGTCTCCCCAAAAAGGCTGCGGAAAATCCACAAAAAGAAAGAATACAGCGGCTCCCGGTGAATGTGCATCGCAATATACTGGTTGCTGTCATTATAGATTCCCGTCGTTCCAAGCAGCCACAGTGCTGCAAAAAACAGCACCGGAATCAGCCAGGAAAACGGGAATTTTTTCCATTTTCGGATCATTTACACCTCTGATTATAATCTCCAGTACAGGCAGTCATCACGTGTCCATTCCTTGCGATTTAAGATGCCCTTAACATCTACAAGTACTTTTTTGCCGTTTGTCGGGTTAAAGAAGCTTTCAATTGCTGCCTGATCCAGTCCTTCAAATTCCTTATGGCATACGGCAATAACCAGCGCGTCCACATCTTTTACAGCACTCATATCCTGCAGCTCTACTCCATAGAGACGCTTCGCCTCTGCGCGGTCTGCGGTCTGATCCACCAGCACCGGCTCGATGCCGTACTCACGCAGCTCTTTTACAATATCGATAACCTTTGTATTTCTGGTATCCGGGCAGTTCTCCTTGAAGGTAAAGCCAAGGATCGCAACCTTCGCATGCTTTACCGCGATATCTGCGCGGATCAGGTTTTTCACAATGTTTTCTGCGACATATTTGCCCATGTCGTCGTTGATGCGGCGGCCGGACAGAATGATCTGGGAATGATAGCCCATCTGCTCTGCACGGTAGGTCAGATAATACGGATCAACACCGATGCAGTGTCCGCCCACCAGACCGGGATAAAATTTCAGGAAATTCCATTTGGTTCCTGCTGCCTTTAATACGCTCTGCGTGTCGATGCCCATCTTGTTAAAGATAATAGAAAGTTCATTCATGAACGCAATATTGATATCTCTCTGGCTGTTCTCGATTACCTTTGCAGCCTCTGCGACCTGAATGGATTCTGCACGGTATACACCGGCTTCTACAACCAGCTCATAAACCTTTGCAACAGTATCCAGCGTTTCCTCATCCATACCGGAAACGATCTTTGTGATGGTTTCCAGACGGTGTACCTTGTCGCCGGGGTTGATACGCTCGGGAGAATAACCGATCTTGAAATCCTTACCGCATACCAGTCCGGATTCCTTTTCCAGAATCGGCACGCATACCTCTTCGGTTACGCCCGGATATACGGTAGACTCGAATACGACAACGCTGCCCTTTGTCAGGTTCCGTCCCAGAATCCTGCTTGCGCCCTCTACCGGGGTCAGATCCGGCGTATGGTCATCGTTTACAGGAGTAGGAACTGCTACGATATGGAATTTTGCTTCCCGCAGCTTTGTCTCATCTGCAGTGAACTCCACTTCCGTCTGGCGAATCACATCATCTCCAACCTCGTTGGTCGGATCAATGCCGGACTGATACAGTTTGATCTTTTCTGCGTTTAAGTCGTAGCCGATTACCTTGATCTTTCTGGCGAATGCCACTGCGATCGGCATGCCTACATAACCAAGACCTACCAGCGACAGTTTTTCCTCGCCTGCCAAAATCTTTTCATATAAATCCATTTTCATATCCTCGCTTTCCTGCGCTTTTCTATATGGTTTTTCTTTTTTAACATCTGGTTGCCCCAATCAGGCTCCCCAGCGTTTCGAGATACGCTGTTACGACCTGTCTGCGGTCAAAATGCGCCTCCACATAGGCTCTCGCCTGACGTCCCATTTCGGCCCGTTCCTCCGGAGCCAGCAAAAGGAATCTCTCGATGGTCTCTGTCAGGCTGTCCGCATTCTGGGGTAAAAATGCAAGCCCCGAAACACCGTTTTCAAAAATCTCCCGGCAACCATTTATATCGCTGGCAATCACCGGTCTTGCGGTCGCTGCCGCCTCCTGCAGGACATTCGACATGCCCTCGTGATAGGACGGATGGATTACCGCCTGACAATGCCGGTAAAACTCCGGCATATCGTCCCGGTAACCATAATAACGCACAATCCCTTTGGATTGCAAGTCCTCAATCATCGGCTCATAGCGTGCCCGCGTTTCTTCCTCGTAGGCGCCCAGCAGCTCGAACACCGTTTCCGGATGCTTTTCATGGATCCGTCTTGCCGCTTCCAGCAGCTCCTCGATTCCCTTATCCTTCATGATCCGCATAACCGATACAAAACGGACGGTATCTTCCTTCGGATAGGGCATCGGCGGATGCTCCTCCAGGTTGACACCGGAGCCGGAGATCACCCGGGTTTTCGTCCTTTTTTTCAGACAGCCCTTCTGCCGCATGAACGCCAGATTCTGCTCATTCTGGAAAAAGACGCAGCCCGCGCCGGACATTCCTGTCCGATACAGTAAAACAATCAGCTTCTGCAACGGTCCATCATGCTCCAGTGTCGTTCCAAGGCCTGTAATGTTGACCAGATAAGGTACCTTTGCAAGCCGACACGCCACACCGCCATAAATATTCGGTTTAATCGTATAGGTCAGCACCGCCGCCGGATGGATGGTCTTTAACAGCTTTCTGTAAAACAAAAGCAGCTTTCCGTCCTTCAACGGATTCATACCGCGGCGCTCCATCACCGTCTCATGACAGATACAGCCCAGTTTTTTGATTTTTTCCAAATACCCGGTATCCGGCACCGACACATGGACCTCATATCCCTCCTGCATCAGCGCCATCAGCACTTCTTTTCGGAAATCATACAGCCCGGAATCGCTGTTTCCAAGCACCAGTACGCTTTGTTTCATCCTTCCTCGTTTCTGCTGCAGCTTTTTGTCAGCGAACCATAATCTCATTGTATTTCATCATGATCTTCCCAACCGGATAATTTCCGATTTCCGGAACATTTGTCTGTCCTTCCAGATTTCTGACAATCATTTCCGGCACGCGCACGCCGCAGGCCCATGCATGGGGATAACCACCGCCAAATCTCGGATTAACCTCGGAAATATACCAGTTTCCGTCGATTTCAAACAGATCGATATCGATAATACCGCGAAAGCCCATTTTCTTTACAAAATCTGTAATCAGGGAGAACAGCTTTTCCTCCCGGAAGGATTCCGCCTTATCGGTTTCTCCTGCACGCATTTTCAGCTTTTTCTTAACGAAAATAGAAACCACTTCGCCGCTGAGCATGTCGATGTAGACGTCTGCACCGTATTCCTGTCCGTTCATGAACTCCTGAATCATCAGTCCGTCCTCACGGCCGCAGAGAAATTCCACTGTCTCCTGATCCTGAGCCATATGAATGTCCAGACTCGCGCTTCCGCTTTCCGGCTTGACAAAAACCGGATAGGTCAGCTCGCCGTTTTCCACCGCATGATAGAATTCCTTCCGATCCAGAAAGCAACGTCCCGTCGCAAAGCCGAGTGCTTTGCAGGCTTCATACATCGCATATTTATGGAAGCAGATATCCACCTGCTTTGCGTCCGGCACGATCGGCACGGTTCCGACCTCCAGAAAACGCTCCTTATTGTCTGCAAGAAGAGACAGCTCCGGGTCGATCAGGGAAAGTACGCCCGTGATCTGTTTTTCCCGGCAGATCTCAAGAATTTTGTCCAGATAACCGGGCTCTGTGATCCTGGGCACCAGCACATATTCGTCCGCTTCATAAATGGCGGGTGCGTAGGGGCTGCAGTCCGTTGCGATTACCTTTCCTTTTCCGGCAAGGGCTTCTTTAAAATACTGCACGACCTTGTCTCTCGTGCCGGCGCTTAAAATCAGGATATTGATCATACGAATCCTCTTTCCGAGCAGATTATGCTCTGTCTTCTTCAGGCCTCCAGCCTTCCGGTTCTGTCAAGCCGCTCCTGCCTGATCCTGGCAAAATTGCCCTCCGCCTGGCTGGTATCCTCTGCGACGTCCGAGCGGTCGAAGACTACCTTGACGGTCAAAAATAAAACCTTCAAATCCATTTGGAAGGAAAGTCCCTTTACATACTCCACATCCTTCGCAAGCCGTCTGTCCCAGTCCAGAAAATTTCGTCCCGACACCTGTGCAAGACCTGTCAGGCCGGGACGCACTGTATGGCGCAAAGCCTCTGTTTCCGTATAATACGGCAGATACGAAACCAGGAGCGGGCGCGGACCGATAAAGCTCATGTCCCCTTTTAAAATGTTGAAAAACTCCGGCAGCTCGTCCAGACTCGTTGCCCGCAGAAGCTTTCCGAATTTGGTAAGCCTGTCCTTATCCGGCAGAAGATTTCCCTCGGCGTCGCGTTTGTCCGTCATCGTGCGGAATTTATACATTGTGAAAATTTTCTCATGCAGTCCCGGGCGCTCCTGCTTAAAGAAAATCGGACTGCCCAGCTTGCTGCGCACCAGAATACACAGCACCAGAAGAAGTGGACTCAGCACTACGAGGATCGTCAGCGACAGCAGGATATCCAGCAGCCGTTTCATATACTTTGCATACATATTTTTTTCCTATTTTTCAAATACCTTACGGATAAGGGAGATAATCAGCTCCATATCCTCCGGTGTATTTTTGATATCGCTGGGCAGGCAGACACCGCGATTGAAAATATCCTCCGAAACGCTCCTGCCTTCCTTAACCTGAATGAAATCGCAGTCTGCAAAAACAGGCTGTAAATGCATTGGCTTCCAGATGGGGCGCGTCTCGATATTGTACTCTGCCAGGACATCCATCACCTGATCGGGCGTCACGCTGCAGTCCGGTGCGATCGTCATGCAGGACAACCAGTTGTTTGCGTCTCCGTCTGGATTCATCGGATTCATCGTGATCGCTTCGATATCCGCAAATGCCTCTTTATACTGTCTGTAAATCTCATTTTTCCTTGCTTTATGCTCTTCCAGGTGTAACAGCTGTCCTCTTCCGATTCCGGCTACCACGTTAGACATCCGGTAGTTATAGCCGATGGTGGAATGCTGATAATAGCGGGCGGGATCCCTTGCCTGGGTTGCCAGAAAACGGGCACGCTTAATCTTTGCTTCATCGCTGCACAGCAGCATACCGCCGCCGGAGGTGGTGATGATCTTGTTGCCGTTAAAAGAAAGAATTCCATAATCCCCAAAGGTACCAAGCTTCTGACCCTGGAAGGAGCTTCCCAGCGCTTCTGCAGCATCCTCGATCAGCGGAACCTGATGCTTTTTGCAGATATCGCGGATGCGGTCGATTTTGGAAGGTGTTCCGTACAGATGCACAGCGATGACAGCTGCCGGATGCGGATATTTTTCAAAGGCTTTTTCCAAAGCGACAGGATCCATATTCCAGGTGTCAGGTTCTGAATCGATAAAGACAGGCTTTGCCTTTTCATAGCAGGCAGGATTTACGCTTGCAGCAAACGTCAGGGACTGTGCAAACACAACATCCCCTTCTTTTACGCCCGCCAGGATCACTGCCAGATGGATCGCTGCGGTTCCTGCAGACAGAGCCGCCGCATAACCGCCGCCAATATAGTCTGCCATCTCCTTTTCAAAGGCATCCACGTTGGGACCAAGGGGCGCTACCCAGTTCGTATCAAATGCACTCTGTACAAAGGCCTGCTCTTCTCCGTGCATTGTGGGGGAGGACAGATAAATCCGTTTTCTTTCCATCTCGTTACCTCTTTCTTATTTCAAGCTTACTTTTCTTCCAAAAGCTCCAGCATACCTGCCGCCGGGTGCATGAGAAATACTACTCTGCGTCCGCCGATGGCCGGAGCAGGCGTTGGCTCGTCGATTCGGATGTAGCCGTTTCCTTCCAGCTCTGCCAGCTCTTTTTCAAAATTCTCTGCTTCGTAGCAAAGATGATAGGGTGCATTTTTGTAGGTCCTGATCAGCCCGGAAACCACGGAATCCGGCGCATACGGGCTCACCAGTTCGATCCGGTAGCCGTCCTTTTGCAAAAACAGGATGTCCACCTTGCGGATTTCGTCATGCGTCCATTCGCCCTCTGCAATATATCCAAGCGCTTCAAATGCCGCCTGTGCTTTCGGACCTTTTTTGACCAGATATCCAATATGATGTATGTTCATCGCTTCTCCTGATAATGATACGTCGGCACGACCTCATGAATCAGCGGCCGGATATCTTTATTTTCTTCTTTAGATGCCTCTTCCAGCTGCTTTAACTGCTGAAAGAACAGCCGCTCGTCCAGCTCGATCGGTCTGCCGATATGAATCAGCTTATTGTCCGTATCCTGCAGTCCTTCTTCCTTCATCAGAAGCTCTTCATAAAGCTTCTCTCCCGGGCGCAGACCGGTAAAGACGATTTTGATATCTTCACCGACACGATAACCGGACAGACGGATCAGGTTCTTTGCAAGATCCAGGATTTTGACCGGCTCGCCCATATCCAGAACGAAAATTTCTCCGCCCTTTGCATAGGCGCCCGCCTGCAGCACCAAAGACACTGCCTCCGGAATGGTCATGAAATACCGGATGATGTCGGGATGCGTAACTGTTACCGGACCTCCTGCTGCAATCTGTTTTTTAAACAGCGGAATAACGCTTCCGTTGGAGCCGAGCACGTTGCCGAAACGAACTGCTACAAACTCCGTCTCATAATGGCGGTTGAACGTCTGCACGATCATCTCGCAGATTCGCTTGCTCGCACCCATGATATTCGTCGGGTTCACCGCCTTGTCTGTCGAAATCATGACGAACTTTTTCGTGTGGTTCTGTGCCGCCGCCATAGCGGTTTTCCAGGTGCCGAATACATTGTTTTTGACCGCCTCGTTGGGGCTGTCCTCCATCAGCGGCACATGCTTATGCGCTGCTGCATGGTACACAATATCGGGATGATACGTTTCAAACACATAGTTGATCCGGCTCGTGTTGCGCACGCTGCCGATCAAAACCACCAGATTCAGCTCCGGATACTTTTCCTTCAATTCCTGCTGCAGGTCGTAGGCATTGTTTTCATAAATATCAAACACGATCAGCTGCGCAGGCTTGTGACCGGCAATCTGACGGCACAGCTCGCTTCCGATGGAACCGCCGCCGCCTGTAACGAGCACAACCTTATTCTGCACATATCCCAGAATGGAATCGATATCCACGCGGATCGGTTCCCTGCCCAGCAGGTCTTCGACCTCGACGTCCCGCAGCTTGCTGACGTTGACTTCGCCGTTTACGAGCTGATACAGTCCGGGAAGGCTGCGCAGCTTGCAGTTTGTCTCTTTACAGATTTCCAGGATATCCTTAATCTGCGCCGGAGACGCAGAGGGGATCGCCAGGAAAATTTCATCAATATCGTATAAATCTGCGGACTCTATGATCTTGTCGCGGCCTCCGACCACCTTGATGCCCTGAATGAAGCGTCCCCATTTATTTTTATCGTCATCGATAATACAACGGATCACCATTGTAGAGAAGTTGCTGGAAACGATTTCTTTGATGATCGTATTGCCCGCCTCGCCGGCACCGATGATCATGACAGAAATGCTGTTTTTGCGGTTCTGCAGCTTGTGCTTGCGGCTGCGGAAAAAACGGTAGGAAAAACGGCTGGCAAACAAAAAGGTCAGCAGAAAGAAGAAATACAGAAAATAATAGCTGTCCGGAACTGCTTTTCCCTCCATTCGGAACAGGTTGATCCCTGCGCCGTTGACCGCACTCGTCACAAGACATGCCATCACAAGGTTTTGAAGCTCTGTCTCGCCTGCAAATGCCCACAGGCTGTGATAGAGACGGAACAGATAAAATACGAACAGTGCGATAACAAGCCCGATGGGCAAAAAGTGGCGGATCGGCAGCAAAAACGCTGCCGGTACTGTACTCACGTCAAAATCATACCGGATCAGGATCGCCAGATAGCTGGCGGCGATTACACTGATAATATCGTATACAATTAACGCTGTCCTGCGATAAAACAGCTGATAATTAAAGGGTTTTTTCTTTTTGCCTTGCATTTCTTTCTTCCTCATTTATCGTGATATCCCGTCAGGCGGCATGTCTGCGGGGGGAAAAGCTCATCAGGGGTGCAAGCAGCGCCATCGCGGAAAATCCGAGCGGATTGCAGGGATGGAACAGCCATTCCACCAGCCCCGCGACGCAAAAACCGAGCATGACAGCCAGCGGCAGTACAGCATATGCGTCCTCCCGAATCTTTTTAATCGCATATGCAAACATCAGGCAGATGCTTCCGGCCCCGAAGCACAGGAAGTAAATGCCGACGATCAGTCCGTGATCATGGATGACCTGCAGATAGGTGTTATGGGCATGGACGCTAATGGAGCCGTCCGGCAGCAAAACGCCCATTTCCGTATGTCCCGTCGCATTCCAGTTGTCCATATACGACCGGAAAATTTCCAGACGTCCGTTGGAGAAATCCTCTGCGTCCGACATGCCTGCCTCATCCTGCGCAGACGCTACCAGCACGTCATTTTTTACAGAAGGCTTACCGGTCACTGCATTGCAGAAAAGTTCTGTCTGTTCCGTCAGCTCGGAAGCATCCGAAAGGAGCTTATTTTCTATGACATATTTGAAATAGGAAACCGACATATAGGCGTCAGAATCCTTCGGATCGTCCTTGTGAATCGCGGATGCGGAATCCTCGATCTCATACAGATACGGATCGTTATAGAGTGCCGGAAGCAGCCGGATGCCGGAATAGGTCATCGGCAGACAGATCACAAACGCTGCAATCATATAGACAAGCGCCCGGAAAATTTCCCGGATTTTCTGTCTGTATACAAACACCGGCACAAAAATCAGCAGCACTGCGGTCATTACCAGCACCGCCAGATAGCCGGTTCTCGACAGCGTTAAAAACAGCAGCGAAACTGCGATTCCGTACAGCAAAAACGTTCCCCACAAATCCGCGGGGCAGCTGTTTTTCGCATCCTTTTTGCGGAGCGGCTTATGCTTCATCCCTTTGGCATTTTTTGTGCTGTTTTGGGGCATGCCCTCCGACAGTTTGACGAACAGCCGCACCGTCAGCACGCAGAGCACCAACGTCAGATAAGTTGCTGTAATCGTTACAGTGTGAAAAACAAAATTATATCTCGAATACACCCACGCACGGAACGGTCTTCTCGCAAATGCGAACACGACTGCCAGTGCAAAGTTTAACATCACGCCATTGCAGAAGTTATTCAACAGGTGTTTCTTTTTGTTCCAGCCCAGATAAAAAACATAGTAAAGTGCAAATACGACCGCCAGATAAATCGGCCAGAGGCGCGTATTTCTGAAAATCACCAAAAGCGCCATAAATCCAAACAACACTGCCGTATAAATGCGGTTGACACTGCCCTCGACCAGCTTTTTGGCGCGGATTCGTGCTGCCAGCTCTGCCAGAATCAGAACGAAGAAAAAGACGATCAGCGCTTCCAGAAAAATCTGTTTGCCAAGCAGCGCGTTGGTCTGCAGGGCTTCCTTCTGCGTCAGCGACTGCACTACATACCAGATTCCACCGGCGATCAGGCCGATCAGTGCCCGCCGTCCGCCCTTTTGGGAAAACAGAACTGCAGGAGATACCATCGTCAGAATCAGAAACGCCGCCCACGAAAGCACTTCCCGATACGCGAGGTTCTGTTGGTTTTGGTACAGCGCGTTCATATAATGAATGCCGCCCAGCAAAACACCGGCAAACGCCGCCGCCTGCAGCCAGTCCATCCCCTGCTCTGTCAGCATTTCTTCAAACGGTGGATGGTATTTGCTGCCACGCCGCGAAAAAAGCACCCAGGCAGAAAATGCAAAAAACAGAGCGATTCCAAGTCCGTACACGATCAGGTCGTCCGGTTTGCCTCCAAATGCCCTGCGCCCATAAACCTCCCAGAGCAAAACTGCCGTGCCCACAGTAATCAAAGGTCCGGCTGTCACCCAGTGGACAAAGCGCCATGTGATTTTATTGTTGAGTTTTGGCTGTTTCGGACTCAGATATACCGCAGCAAGGATAAAAGCTGCCGCTGCAACGCACAGTATTGTCTTTAAAATCATCATCACTGCCGCGGACGGCTTGTCGGTGTAGACCAGACGCATGACAATATTCTGTGTCTCCATCTGAGTCGAAGTGCTGTCTGCGAGGACATAATAGCTGCCAAAGCAGGTCAGCCCCGTTTCCCCTGTATTTTCATAAGAAAGCTCCAGCGGCTCCGACTTACCCTGCAGCTGCCAGACATAAGCCGTCCCCCTCGTCGTATCGATTCCCAGCGGAATCCGCACAAAGCCGGGCACTTCGTCCGCTTTGAGTTCAAAATCCCGGTTAATCAGCATTTCGTTATTTTCATCGTAAACGAGCAGATGATAATACTCCCCGGGAGATTTTGGAGATGTCACATACAGCTCCAGATACCGTAAATAATCGCCCTCTGCAATCAGCACCTGCTGAACCTGCTGATCCTCCCGCACCTCCACGGTTCCGACCGGATTTTCTGCCCCCGCCAGAAGCCTGTCTTTTTCCAGCAGTTTTCCCGGTCCCAGCAAAAAAAGAACCGCTGCCAGATAAAACAGAACGATATAAATAATTGCCTGATATGCTTTAATCTTTCGATTCATGAAAAGCCTTTCCGAAAAGGGAACCATCCGGCAGATTTCCGGCAGCCTGTTTATCTGCTTTTACGCAGGATTTCCCACTTTTCCCATTATCTTTAGAAGTATAACACACTCCGACACAGATTGACAAGTAAAGGGGCAGGGCGAACCAGAAAATCAGGATGTAACGTACCAGATAGGTCGGTCCTAACAACACCGTCAGAAGATTCAGGCAGACCGGTGAAAATACCGCCGCCTTCCTCCAGTTTCCGGACGCGATCAAAAACAGTGTGCCGAGCACGTAACACCAGCACAGCGCTCCCGGCGAAAAGGGAAGGGAAACGACCGGTATTTTGTGCACTGTATCCGTCCAGGAAAGGTTTTCATACCAATGCTCCAGCCACGGCAGTTTGGAATCCCGCCGTCCGGGTCCTTCCGTTTCACAGGAAAAATAAGAGCTGCTTTCGTAGCATCTTGTGCCATTGTATACATCAATATCCGCGCCCGGATACCAGAAGCCATAGGAGGTCAAAAGCCAGGCGTTTAAGTACGTTGCCGGTGCTTTTATCCCGATCCTTGTCCACAGCTTTGCATATTTTGCAGGATCCTTTTTAAAATTTTCCGTCACAAATCCCGCCTTTACCAGATCGGAAAGCTTCGGCTGATACAGCTGCAAGGATTCCTCCGGTAAAATTTCAAACAGCGTTTCCTGATCTTCCTCCAAAAACAGCTCCGGGCTGTAGTTCCACGTCCGCGCAAGCTGCTGAATCGGCACGGTCAGGCTTTCCATCGCATTCGTGCTCTCCGGCTTCAGGACAATGTTTAAGCCACTCTGTAAAAGAACATACGCCCCCAAAACAACGCCTGCCAAAAGCACTGCCTTTTTCCGGCTGCTTTTCTGTACCAGAAAAAACAGGATCGGTAGAAACAATACAAGGACGATCACTCCATTGCTGCGGAAAACTGCCATGACCAGCAGGGCGAATGCGAGTGCCGGGAGGGATGCGGTGCTTAAGGGAAAATGACCGGCTTTGGGCATTTCGGCGTCTGCTACAACTTTTGACCGAGCGGCGCTGGCTGTCGATGATACCACGTCCGCGTGCGCAACAGCAACTTCAGCTTCTCCCCTCCTGCTGCATCTGCCACGCTGCATCCTGCACAGCAGCACCAGCACTGCCAGCATTCCTGCCGTATATGGCGTGTCCTTGCTCGTGCACAGCACATACATCGGGACGACCGGGAACAGTCCGTAGAACAACAGCCCGCAGACTCGTCCTGCCCTGGTTCGAAGCTGCTGTATGGTCCAGCCAAGCAGCATCGCCATTATCGCCATTTGTGCAAGCACATAAACGCCGATTCCGATATTATAGCTGCCCGTCAGCTTCTGAATGCCGCTTACCGTTTTTCCAAGCATCAGTACATGTAAAAGGGGATGTCTTGTCACATACTGTCCGGTCAGCACCTCCTGCAGCTCGTCCGTCGCATCATAGGCAAAAAAGCCTGGATAGACCGCAAGGAATACCGGCAGCCAGCATAGGAACAGGATGATGGCATAGCGGAGGATCGGACTTTGGAACAGCTTCTTCCAACCCCGCTGCAGTTGCTGCCCGGCATCCGGCGCTTTTTTGTTGCTGTGCGATACCTGCCTATCGCCTGACGCCTCTATGCCGGTCAGCTTTTCCACCACCAGATAAAACACCGGTGTCAGCACACAGGCCGTCAGAAATGGGATCAGCCAGCTGTACAAATCCGTTACTGCTACGTTTCCGTTTCGATCCAGCTGACTGCCCCAGTTTGCGCCAAATCCGCAAAAAAAAGCCCCTGCTGCGCCGCAAATAAGCGTGCGATATTTAATTTTCCGATTCCTCTTCTTCTCCACCAACGATCTCCCTTACCACAAACTGCGGCGCATGATTGAGACAGATGTACATTCTTCCGACATATTCCCCGATCAACCCCAACATCAGCATCAGCATTCCGCCGATAAACATGATCGACGCCATCAGCGCTGAAAATCCAACCGGAACACCCGGAAGCACCAGCTTTTTAATAATCGTATAAATTCCGTACAAAAATCCCAGTCCGGCGCAGCCCACACCCGCCATCGTTGCGATCCGGAGGGGCTTTTCTGAAAACGCTGTAAATCCGTTAAACCACAGCGCCAACAGCTTTCCAAAGGTGTAGCCGGATTCGCCGACCATTCGATCCCGATGTTCTACCGTCACGTTGACAATATTTCTGGTTGCACGAAGCACCAGTCCAATGACATAAGGGAACGCATTTTCATATTTCAGCATCTCTTCCAGTACAAAGCGTCTTGCGGCAAAATAGCTGGAAATAAACAGATCCTTTGGTTTGTTCAGCATAAAGCAGAGCATCCAGTCGTTGACCCTGCTTCCGAAATTCCGAAATGCGCTGTGATGCTTGTGCTCATATTTTGCATATGCAACGTCTGCGCCGTTTTCCAGCGCAGCCAGAAGCTTGCCGACTTCGTTTGCAGGCGTCTGACCGTCATCATCCAGACAAACCAGGATGTCGCCCTTTACCTGATGAAATCCCGCCATCAGTGCCGCATGCTGTCCAAAATTTCGCGCCAGATTTATCCCCTTGATCCGTTTATCCTTGCCGCACAGCTCGCGGATTTTTCCAAAGGTATCGTCCGGCGAGCAATCGTTGACCAGAATGATCTCATACTCATACCGCTCCAGCTCCCCCATCGCTGCTTCGATTTCGTCCACCACACTGCCGATCGTTTCCGCTGACCGGTAGCACGGGATTACAAAGCTGACTAACTGTTTCTTCATACTTTCCTCTCATTTCTGCGCACGCTTTTTGCGCATACCGAGTTTGTGTCAAGTGCATGCAGACACAAATCTCGTGATTGAAAAATTTTATTTTTCAATCTTCCTCCTGTATTGCCGCAGATGCGGCTGTTATTGTAAGCAATACCATTCTATCGTAACGTTTTCCTGATAATCCTCCAACCCTTTCCCATCCAACTGAATCTGCATAATTGAAGTTGACACGTTATCATTTACAACCTGTTTCAATTCCTCCAGCGTCTCCGGTACTTTTTCCAAATAAAATCCTGATTCCAGATTTGGAATTACGCTACGTCCTTCTATCCGGCTTCCATCCTCACAATCCAACATCATATTTACTGTTCCTACATGATATAACCATTTTTTAATAAAACCCTTTAAATTCAGTTTTAAATGTATTTTAACATAATCTGCATTTTCAGGGCACACAATAGTTTCATTAGAAGAACTAATTTGTTCCCCTACCTTTTCCAATTGTTCTATTTCAATCTTCTGTTTTCTTTGTGTTAAAACGCAAACATCATCAGAAATAATTTCCACCTCATAGTTATTTCGAATTGCTTCCCAAGTAAGCGGATTTTCCAAATATGGAATATGATGATCAATTGTCTCATTCGTCAACAATATCTTTTCTGATGCTTTTTCCGAACAAAACCAATCAGCAACTATTCCATCTAGCCACGGAATATATTCATTTCCATTCTGTACGGACGGATACCAAACCATATTCCATTCCGGATATACCGCTCCATAACCATTTCGCCAGGGATATACAGTTACTGTATGCTCTCCAATTGCCTCTAAAATTTCATCTGGAAGTTGATTTTCCTTTACCAATTCTTCTGGTATACTGTTCTCTCCCAAATGCGTATAATGATACATCTTCGCAGCCAAAGTTTCTTTCACATATCCCATTGAACTGCGCAAACTGTGTGCTTCTAAAATTCCTGTACATCCCACTGCCATAATCATAGCTGTTCCGCATACGTAATATATAATTTGATTCTTTCTTACAGCTTTCGCCCTCTGTCCAATTTTCTGAAAAAAAACATTCCAGTCGATCGACAAAATAGTCGCAGAAAACAACATTGCAAACAGCCAGATTCCAACTTTTAATCCGTGTCTTGTTGTTGCATATTTATAAAGGAAAAACATCGAAGCACAGCTTGCAATAATTGCTGCAGAGCTTTTATAATTACTCCACAGATTCCCTATTATCACTAATACATAACACGCAATTAAAATAATTAACCATCTGACTTCGCTTGGCTGCAGTACGCTGTCAAACTGCATAGTCAACATCCAACCAGAAGAAATTTTCAAAATTCCCGCCACATACTCAAATAAGTTTTTTATCGACGGACAATAGACCAAATAGCATACCGGCATAAGTATAATTCCCGGTAAAAACAACCAAATACTTTTCCAGTTTTTTCTAAACAATACATCGAAAATACAGAATAAAATACAAAAAGCGAACCCACTCGTAAAGGTTGAAAACTTTCCAAAAAACATCAACAGCAAAAGCAGATTTGGAATCAATACAATATTTTTTGCACCTTTTGCCCACAATACCACCGCTAATATCATTAAGTACAACAAATAGTTATCTCTGGTCGGTGCGTAATATCCCGCCAAATAGCAACACACGGACGCCGTAATTGCCCAAAAATGAATCTTACCCTTTTGATACAATCTATACAGCTGTAACAGCATCCACAAATGAAATAGAAAAATAATCCCCCAAATAACAATACCAAACCAATATTCTATCGTATTTCCAGGTAATTTCATTAAATAAAACAAATATCCCAATGGACCATAGGTAAAATAAATATCTCTTCCGAATTTTAAATCTGTTCCGTTTACAACATTTAAGAAATACCTCCAGGATGGATCAAATCCAGTATTCTCCAATACATAAATGATATCCGGAATCATAAAAACAAATTGTACAACCAGCAAAACTGCTGCGATCCCATCCTTTATCTGTTTTACCCATGCATTTTGCTTACATATTGCAGTCCATTTTTCATTATTCCAGAATATCCATAATCCAAACAGACAAACCGCCAGCATAACAGTAATTAAAAGCCTTTCCAATCTTGAAGCTGACACTGCAAATCCATATGCGTTCAACAATTCCAACGAAGTTTCCGCACCAGAAGCTGTCAAAACAGTATTTTCTCCTACAGTTTTCTTTTCCCTTGCTAATACATATGGTGGAATAGAACAATCCTTCGCACTGATTTCAAGAATATAACTTTCACCGGCTTTTAATCTTCCCATTAATGGAATAAATTCCCACTCACCCGCTGTAACAGAAGAAATGGCAATTTCACTATTTGCTTTTATTCTTCCGTCAGAATCTAATACTCGAAAATCAAGTTCTCCGTTTCCGTCTTCTGCAAGGTTAATAAAAACAAACTCTATCCCCTTTAAATAATATTCTCTGGCAATAAATTCCTGAGTAATCGTTTCTTCAGTTGATACCGTCTCAAAAGTTTCTGTAGAAGGTCTTTCTGCTTCATAACCATAACGTAGACCATGATAAATCCACAAATAAAATATTCCGCTAATAAAAATACCACACACAAGAATGGATGTGAAAAGCACCTTATTAAATCTTATATTCGAAATTTTTCTTTGTCGTGTATCAACTTTCTGTTCTTTCATCTTTCCCCCCGCTGTTTATCTGTTCTCCTCAAACAAAATTGCCATCAGCAGCATATCCCGATAAATGCCGTTCTGCAAAAATTCATCCTTCAGGAATGCCTCCTGCACAAATCCGGCATTTTGGTAGCTTTTGACTGCCCCGACATTATCCGCGAACACGCGCAGCATCAGCTTGTGGAGCTTTAGCACATCCCGCGCGTAATCTGCTGCAAGGCGGGCTGTTTCCGATCCGATTCCTCTGCCCGCAGCGTCCGCTTCTCCGATAAAAATTCCATATTCCGCTTTTTTATTGTCGTGGTCGATGTCCCGGAAATATACGCTGCCTACCGGTCGATCGTTATTTTTTTCACAGATAATAAACTGTACGACATGGCCAGTTTCCACCTGGGTGTGCATCCAATTTTCATGGCTTTCTTTTGTAAAAAGCTTCTGATAGATAAAATTATGCCGGACGCGATCCTGATTCCGCCACGAAACAATCCGGTCCGTGTCCTCCATCGTGATCGGCCGCAGATAAATCTGCTTTCCCTCAATCTTCTGCATCAATCTCTTCTCCCCGAAACATTTCGTTTATGCGCTCTTCTGAAAGGAACTGATAAACCTCAACCCCTTCTCCTGCAGAGCCGATCCGCAGCAGCATTCCGGGTTCTCCCCGTTCCTCCAGATATTCTGTCAGCCAGGACATATCCGTGCCCTCGTCCGCCAGCAGACAGACCTTCTCACTGCTTCTGGCCGCTTCTCCCATGGAAGCATATCCAAACGCTGACAGCTTCTGCTTCGTCAGCGGGCTTTTTACCAGCCAGCCGCCCAGCAGATCATAATTGAACGGTTTATCGCGGTCCAGCATAATCTTCTCCGAATACGCCACCGTCGAATACACATCCTCTAAAAACAGCGTCGAAGCATGTTTTTTGCAATATGCAAACACGTCCTCGTTTGTCTGGTTTACCGTTTCCCTGCGTGTCTGCTCCTGCGCCACACCCTGCCACATGCCCGGAACCCGGAGAATACAAAGCAACAGGATAACACCGCAGACTGCAGCGGTCATGACAGTGTGAATACGTCCGGTGCTGCGCGTGTTGACGTTGCGAGACACGTCTGAGTTCTCTACGTCCGAGCAGACTATTGCAGCGCCCGTTGCAGCATCAGTATGGCCCACGGCATCGCATTTTTCTGCCGCGCGCATTTCCAGCTGTCTGTTTCCTGCCGTTCCCCACAGCCCAGCCGCCAGCAAAATCTGTGCCAGATACAGCGGATGGGTCACACGATCCACCATCCGTCCCTGCATCAGCAGATAGCTCCACAGCATTCCGCCGACACAAACCACAAAAACCGGCTGCCAGAAATATCTTCGGTTTCCTTTCTGTAGGCAGCAGGAACACCATGCAAAAACAACTGCCAGCCAGACAAAGTTCCAGGGCAGGTCGCTTTTCGACAACCAGTTTTCATGTACCAGCCGCCAAATTGCTTTTTTTACCTGCGATAGCACCGATTCTTTTGCGTCTGTTTTCTTCGCCTGCACTGCCAGGGAAGAAAGCATCTGCGTGTCGATCTCATCCGCCGCCCCAAAGTTATAGTTTTTGAGCATCTCCTGCAGCGTCCTGGAAACACCCGTCTCTTCATAGGCTTCCCGGTTTTCGTCGTATTGCTCAATGAAATCCAGATGGTAATCATATAATATCGTGCGCTCATCGAAAAACTGTCGGAAATCTTTCCAGTTCGGATCGGAATAGGCAAGCACGTCAAGCCCGTAAAAAACACCCATCCCGATTACCAGCGCTGCAAACAGTCCAAGATAATGCCGCAGGCTTTCTTTGGAAAAAATCTGTTTTTCCCTGCCCCAGATACAAAGACCGCCAGCTCCTGCAAGCGGCAGGCACAAAAGCGCCATCTCCGGACGCAGGCAGAAAGAAAGCCAATAAAGCAAAAGCGCCCAGAAGCGTTCTGTGCCCTTCGCCGTAACAACCCAAAAAATCGCCGTGCCCGCCAGCATCCCTGCCGTGACCGTGTACTGCAGATACACGAGATGGCTGCCCATCGCTGCAAACCAAAATAGAGCCTCCGCAAAAAGAAGCACCCCTTTTACGCCCAGACGCGCAGCGGTAGTATTCCATGCGCTGCATACCGCAGGCTCTGCCAGACGCGCGGCAGACGCTGCACTGCACATCCCTGATGCAAAAGACGCGCCATCACGTGCTGCCCGCTCCTCGTCCACCAGCACGGTGCTCCTGTATCCGACCGCCCAGATACTCCCAAACTGGCAGAAAAGCAAAAACGCGCCGAATACCGGGATCGAAAGCCCCCGGTACAACAGCGCAAGCAATGCTCCCAGCGGATACAACAACTGCATGGTATGTCCGTCCGGCGTACCGGAATATACGCCGGACAGAATATCTTTTATCAGCACATCGTCATTCAAATCATAATAAAAGTCAAAGCGCGCCGCTAAAATCCCCGCCAGGATCAGAGCCATCGCAAGCGACAGTATGCAATTTTCGTGTTTTTTCAAAAACTGCTTACCTGCCATAAAACTCCTTCACCTGATCCGCCACAAATGCTGTCTCTTCCGCCGTCAGACCATAGTACATCGGCAGGCGCAGCAGGCGCTCACTTTCCTTTGTCGTGTAGACATCCTCTCCGTTGAAGCGTCCATATTTAATTCCTGCAGGCGCGGAATGCAGCGGCACATAATGATAAACCGCCAGAATATCCCGTTCCTTCAAATAATTGATCAGCTCCTGGCGTTCGTGTTCGTCCGCCGTCTTGATATAGAACATGTGGGCATTATGGACGCAGCCCTCCGGAACCACCGGCAGCTCAATCTTGCCTGCCTGAGCAAGTGGCGTCAGCAGCTTATAGTACTCATTCCAGCGCGCCAACCGTGCCTCATTGATCTGATCTGCCATTTCCAGCTGTGCATACAGATACGCCACATTTAACTCGCTCGGTAAATAGCTGGAGCCGAACTCCTGCCAGCGATATTTATCCACCTGACCGCGAAAATATTTGCTTCGGTCAGTACCTTTTTCCCGAATGATCTCTGCACGCTCCACATGCTCCCGATCGCGGATCAGCAGTGCACCGCCCTCCCCCATGCTGTAATTTTTTGTTTCATGGAAGCTGTAGCAGCCATAATCACCGATGCTCCCGAGGGCTTTCCCTTTATAAGAAGCCATCACGCCCTGCGCCGCATCCTCAATCACAAGAAGGTTGTGACGCTTTGCGATATCCATGATCGTATCCATTTCGCAGGCTACTCCGGCGTAGTGCACCGGCACGATGGCCTTCGTCTTTTCGGTGATCGCTGCTTCGATCTGTTTTTCGTCAATATTCATGGTATCCGGACGAATATCCACAAAAACAGGCACGCCGCCCCGCAGCACAAACGCATTTGCCGTGGAAACAAATGTGTAAGACGGCATAATAATTTCATCCCCCGGTTTGATATCCGCCAGAATCGCGGCAAGCTCCGTCGCATGGGTACAGGAAGTCGTCATCAGGCACTTCGCCGTTCCGGTTTTTTCTTCAAACCAGCGACTCGCCTTTTTGGTAAATTCCCCGTCTCCGCAGATCTTCTGATTTTCCACTGCCTGGCGCACATATTCGTATTCCCGTCCCGTAAACGGAGGTACATTGAACCGGATTTTTTCCCGTCCGGTAAAGGGAAGCTTCTTTTCTTCCATGGTTGATTCCTTCTTTCCCAAAAGCGGTTTTGCAGTCCGTTTTTTCAACCGCACTGCGCTGCTTTCATCTTTATTCATAAATCTGATAGGTTCCATTATCCAGTTTCATTTCATAGGCATTCTGCGCCAGAAACTCCTGCAGCAGTTCCCATTTCTGCGCTTCCTGTGCATCCTCTGTGTCCACCTTTCCGGGACAGAGGATCACCAGCGGCTTTTCTCCCGCCTGAGACAGCGCTTCCAAATCTGTCCGCATCGTCTCTGCCGGGTAAGTATTCATATCCGGCCAGTCGTGGGACAGCGCCGAGGGCAGATCGAACAGCCAGCAAAAGCCCGGCACATCGCCAAAGGTCAAAAGCCTGCTGTTTTCCTCCAATTCATCCGCATGCTCTGCGTAATAATCCACAACATCCTGCAGCTGCTCTGCATTTGCCCGATTCGTTTTTGCACCGGAAAGCTTTTTGCAGTTTACAACCCGGGTATCCCGCTTTTGTCCCTCGATGCTGTCCCGAAAAACCGCACGCACGCCAAAGCCCGTGCTCTGTATCAGAAAAACAACCGCCACGCACACCAGCATCGCCCGGCACGCAAAGCTATACGGCAAGCGGCGCAGCTTTAACAAAAGCCGGTAGCCCATCCAGAAGGTCACCGGAGCAACCAAAAACAGGTTATTCATATTCGGATATGTTTCGTTGTTGCTTCCGATCGGCGTGATCAAAATGACCAAAAGCACCATCAACGACAACAGCTTATCCCTTCGAAATACCAGCGGATCGGCAAGGGTCCAGATACACAGCCCGATTGCCACATATAAAAGCACCATACACCACTCAAATACGCTCCAGTAAAAGGCGTACTGCAGGTTAAACATGCCGCGTCCCCATAAAAACCGCAGCAGCACCGGAAGCATACATAGATACAGCACCATCTTGCCTTTTTCGAATTTTCCGGGGAAAAGGAAAAATAAAACCGTACCTAAAAGCGCTGCGATCCCCAAAATCAGCACCCATTTAAACGCTTCTACATAAGCAGATACAACAGAAGTAATCATAGAAAGGGATGAATACGTCTCATCCGTTCCGGAATATCCGGCAAGCCCGACAAGCATCTTCGGATATGCATCAAACCTAAACTGCAGGCTGATCGCAAGAAAACCGACAAGAAATGCCGCCACAAAGCCGATCACACAGGCAGCGACATCTTTCCAGATCTCCGCCACTTTTTTCTTTTTCAAAATGCCATAATAAAATACCGCGATAATCAGCGCACATTCTACGATGTTAGGCAGGCGCGTCAGCACAGAAGCGCCCAGACACACGCCAGCAAACGTCATCCATTTGCGGTTCTGCCAGATCAGTCCGCGGTATAAAAGCACCGTTCCGCACAAAAACAGGAAAAACGTCAGGTAATTATACAGGCTCGTCGTCGGAATCCAGCACAGGCTGATTGCCGCGAATTCGCCCAGAAACACGATCCAGGACGGCATCTTGCCTTTCAGGAAAAAATATGCCAAAAGCGCCATGGCACTGACGAAAAGTCCCGTATAAAAACGCATTCCCACCAGGCTGTCCCCAAAGGGCAGGCGCATCAAAAGCGCCCCGAGCACATTTGCAAGATAGGTCGCAACCGTCCACTCCTGCCCCGCATGCGGGAAAAAGCGGTAATTTACCAGACCATAACAGGTGTCCGTCAATTCGATTCCCTGTGTAATTTTTAACAGCGGATACAAAAACAGTATCACCGGAAACAAAATTGTTCCCAATCGTTTTGCTTTTTCTTTCACGCTCTCTTTTTTCCTCCAAAAACAACCTTTCCCCGATTTGCAGCAGACCTGCCGCAGCTTTTTCCAATTCTATCGAACACACACAGCCGCAGCCGCTCGATTCCGATACAGACCACAAAAACGATGACGGACTGCATCAAAAGCACAAGAAGCATCCGTCCTGCAGTTACGCCCGTCTCACCCGGAACGATGTTCCAGAAATCCCCAAGTCGTCCGGTCAGGGCATTGACCCACGCAAACCAGCGCGGTGCAATGTCCGTCTGCTGGTGAATCAGATAAACCCCGAATACCGCAGGGCTCCAGAACCGCACCATATCTGCAAAACGCCCTTCTTCTACCTTCAGGACAGCAAACGCGCCAAACAGCCCCACCGCCGCAAGATAGGCAAACAGTGCATTATAGTGAAACGGAACGGACGCATAATAGGTCAGTCCCGTCAGTCGTCCCGCCAAAGGAAGCAGCAAAAGCTCCAGCATAAATGTCCCCAGCGTGCAGCCTGCATACAGCACAATATTTTTGGGGAAGCTGTTCAAACACGGCATCCCGTATTTTTTCAAATAACCGCCGGTCAGGTACAGCACTGCAAACCATCCGAAGTCATATCCGAAACGATCCAACGCAAACTGCAGCGGACTGAAGGATTTTCCGATGCAGAAAAAGAACAAAAGCGCCGCCAGCAGCTGCTGCATCCGTTTTTGGGAAAGGGTTTCCAGCCCTGCGTTGAAAAATGGGGACAACAGGCACAGCACCACATAAGCGCTCACGAACCAGTAATGTCCGGACTGCACCGGAAAAATACTGTTCCAGATGTGGTAGGGATTGGAAACCTCCGACCACGGAAGGACACCGACAAGTGCCAGAACCGGAGGAATCAGTACCGTATAAAACAACGTCTGAACCAGCACCTGCGCCACACGCCGGAAGGAAAAGGTACAGGAGGAAAGAAAATATCCGCTGATCAGCACATAAACGTTGACTGCGACAATGCAGACTGATTCTGTCACAAGGGACCAAACCCCGGCGCCCGTCACAGGGCTTCCGACATCCAAAAGCAATCCGCTGTTCGTGTTCCAGTGCAGGATCACAACCATGAACATGGCGATGATCCGAAGCAGCTCAAAATTTGCCTGACGTCCGGGCTTTCCCATGTCTCCTCCTTTCCGGGCGCGCGGTGTGTTCCAAAAGTGCGCAGTGCTGTACTCCCGCCGCGTAAACCGTCTCTCCGGGACTACGTTTTGCTTCCGCATCGTCCTGTTCGTCGCGCATCAGCGTTCCCTTTCGATCTCCCCGTGCTCTACACGGTAAACAATATCGCATTTTTCGATCGTCTGCAAACGATGTGCAATAATAATCAATGTCTTATGACCATGCAGGCTGTTGATGGATTCCATGATCGCAGCCTCTGTATCGTTATCCAGTGCGCTGGTCGCTTCATCCAAAACGAGAACCTCCGGATCTTCAAACAGCGCTCTCGCAATTCCGATTCTCTGACGCTGACCGCCGGAAATCCGGATGCCGCGCTCGCCAATGCCGGTATCCAGCCCTTCGGGAAGACTGCGGACAAACTCATCCAGACGGGCTTTTTTGAGTGCCTCCCAGACCTTTGCATCGTCGATGTCTTCATCCGCGTAACCGAATGCCACATTTTTGCGGATGGTGGAATCAATCATGAAAATCGTCTGGGGAATGTAGCCGATATTTTTCAGCCAGGATTCGTAATGATCCCGAACCTCCACGCCGTCTGCGAGGATATGTCCCTCCTGAATCGACAGCAGCCCCAGCATAATATCCACAATCGTTGTCTTGCCCGCACCGGAGGTCCCCACAATGCCGACAGATTTTCCGGCAGGGATCTCCATATGCGCATGGTCGAAGATCAGCACATCGGAATTCGGATATTTGTATACAATATCATCCAGTACAATTTTATCCTGTAGGGGCAGCTTATCCACCGGCTTGCTTCTCCGATAGGCAGCTTCGTCGTAAACCACGTTTTTGTCGTGGATTTCCTCCTGCAGATTGTCGGACACGCCCATAAAAAAGGGCTCGAAATAGGAAATCTGTGTCAGATAGTTGTTGATCCGGTTTGCAGAAGGCAGAAGCCGCATGGCAGCCACGCCGAATGCCCCCAGCTGGCTCACCATACTGGTGACATCCTCGCCGGACAGGATCATGAAAATCAGGTACAGGATCAGTCCCGCCATGCAGACCGTCTCGATCAGCAGACGAGGCGTCGCGTTAAAAATATTGTACTTCTGCACTGCACTCACATAGCCGTGACCGCATTTACCGTATTCCCGGATGAAATAATTTTCTTTATTGGCAATTTTGATTTCCTTGATGCCCATAACGGATTCTTCAATCCATTTGTACAGACCGCTGTAATAATCCTGGTTCTCGATGCCCGCCTGACGCATGATCGGCTTTAAAAACTGCTTGATCACAAGCAGCGTCACGATCAGAAGCGCCGCTACCGTCAGGATCATCTGCGGAGCCATCGCGGTCAGTGTAACCGCCAGCAGGACGAAAATAATCACTTCACTCATCAGCTGCAGCAGCGCGAGAATCAGACCGTACATGTTATTGACATCAGACGTGATCATACGCTGGATGACAGAGGTATCCGCATTCAGATAATATTCATAGGGGCGCTTCATGAAATTGATCATCATGCGCTGAGAGGTCTCAAACTGGTTCGTGTATACAAAGCGCAGCTGCACCACATTCTGAAAATACAGAAAAACGTTTTTTAACACAAAGCCCAGAATAATCAGCACCAGAATCAGCGTCGTGAAATATCCCGGTTTCTGAAAGCCTGTCCATCGGTAAATCTGCGCCAGGGCGCTGTCGCCCTCCACGCAGCTCGGGTCCATAATCATCTGAATCGCCGGTACCACAAGACCGATGCTGACGGTTTCCAGAACCGCACCGATCACCATCATAAACAGAATCTGAACCATTTTCAGCTTCTGCTTCCGGTTCATCAGAACCATCATTTTACGGTAAATTTTTTTCATGAAAGCGTTCCTTTCGTTCCTGCAGCCCTATTCCAAAACTGCTTCTTAAAAAATCTGCTCATTAAAGCGGTGTTTTTGAGGATCTTCGTACAGATCCATAAAGTCATCCCCCAGAAAAACCTTTTCCTTTGCAAAATGAATCGAATCCGGCACGGTATACACGGAAACTACCTGGTCAAATTCCAGTCCCTCGATGAAATTCAGGATTTCCATCGGGAACTTTCCATCCAGCACAATATCGTCCGGGAACAGCTTATGATAGTCTAAAACATCTCTGGGATGCGGTTTTAAAATCACCTGCGCATCCTTTCCGTATTTTGCAACAATATCCCGGAAAATCTGCTCGCGCACCGGCAGATCGCATAATGGCTCCGTCAGCACCAGCACCTTGTGCTCATGATGCGCGCCGGTCGTAAGCTGCGTCATCAGCGTATCCAGATCCTCCATAAAAATCCGCAGAATCGTATTTTTGTCGTCCTGCGTCAGCCTGCGCACCATCGCTTCCCGCGGCTGTTCGATATATTTGGAGCAGGGATATTTCAGGATTGACGTATTGTTGACCTCCATATCCACGCAATATTTACTGTATCCGTTCTGGATAAAAATCAGGTTATGCGCCGCAAGAAAGGCTTTCAGTCCGAAATGCCCTCGGTTGTCATAGCGCGCGGTATCGTAATAGCAGATACAATCCAGGCCGTCCTCCACCGCATGATAGTGGATTTTCTTATAATTCAGATAATATCCGATCGGATCGGAATCGCAGAACACATAGATGTCCTGATACTTTTTAAAATCCACCGGCACATAGGGCTGCTGCAGCTTTCCGTATAATTTCGTAAAAATCATTCTGGAAAACAGGTTAAACACCAGATTTCCATGATCCTCATGATAGCGTGCCAGCTGCGGGAACGCATGCTCTTCCTTTTCCTCGAACATAAAAACAGCTTCAAACAGACCGCTTTTTTCTGCACGCTCCTTCAGGCTGCCAAAGTCGTTCGACATCGTGCTCAGCACCAGATCCGCCTTTCCGCGCATTGCCCTTGGAAGCGTCAGCTCCTTTAAACAGGCAACATATACATGATAATAAGTATGGCAGACATAAATCCGCTCTTTTGGCTTTCTCTTTTTCATTTTCGTTTTTTCTCCGGCAATTTCTGGTAAACCTGATGAAATCATCCCAGTTAAACCAGTTGACTCCATTGCATAGTCGCTATATTCTACCATACTTTTGTCTGCCATTGCAAGACAATGCGCTTCAAAGCAGCGGAATGCATCTTCTCCGGTGTGCAGGGAATCCCGCGTGAACTGTGCTTGAATAATATTCCCCGGATTGTTATACTACTTACGATGCGATGTCTGCGGCGATTTCTTTTTCCCCGGACACTGCACAATCCGATTTTTGACAGGAAACAGGAGGTTTTGCCATGTCAGCACTTGCCATTATTACAGCGCGCGGAGGCAGCAAGCGGATTCCGCGTAAAAATATCCGTCCGTTTCTCGGAAAACCGATTCTTTTATATTCCATCGAAGCCGCTTTGCAGGCGGGCATTTTTGACGAGGTGATGGTTTCTACAGATGATCCCGAAATCGCCGAACTTGCAAAAGGTGCCGGGGCGTCCGTCCCGTTTCTTCGAAGCGCCCAGACCGCAAACGATTATGCCTCTACCGACGACGTCATCCGCGAGGTGCTCGAATGCTATAGAGCTGCCGGCAGGGAGTTTGACACGTTCTGCTGTATCTACCCCACCGCGCCGTTTATTACCCCCAAAAAGCTCAGCACCGCGATGGAGCTTTTAAAGGACGCCGAGTCCGTCATGCCGGTAACGACTTTTCCGTATCCGGTTCTGCGCAGCCTCGCCGTAGATGAAAACGGTCACATCGGCTACAAATGGCCCCAGTACGCGACTGCGCGCAGCCAGGATCTCGAAACGCTTTACCACGACTGCGGACAGTTCTATGCCTGCCGGACGGAAGCTTTTTTCCGGGAAGGAACAACAGATACTCCCGGTATGGTCCCCCTGCTTTTACCCGAATTGGAGGTTCAGGATATCGATACCGAAGAGGACTGGGCGATTGCAGAAGTCAAATATCAGAAAATGATGGAGAAAGAATAACAATATGAATCAGGAAATTTATCTGGGCGGGCGCAGAATTGCCGCAGACGCCCCTGTCTTTATCGTTGCGGAAATGTCTGCGAACCATTTGCAGGACTACGACCGTGCGATTGAAATCATCCACGCCGCAAAGGAAGCCGGCGCGGACGCGATCAAGCTGCAGACCTACACTGCAGACACCATGACCGTTGACAGCGACGCGGACTGCTTTATCAACAAAGGCGGTCTCTGGGACGGTATCAAAGAATACGACCTTTACAAGCAGGCTTATACACCGTGGGAATGGCATGCCGGTCTGATGGAGGAGGCAAAAAAATGCGGACTGCTCTGCTTTTCCTCCCCTTTTGACGCAACCGCCGTCGATTTTCTCGAAGAGCTCGACGCTCCCGCTTATAAAATTGCATCTTATGAGATAAATGATATTCCGTTAATCCGTCGGGTGGCAAAGCTCCACAAGCCCGTCATCTTTGCCACCGGCATCGCACATCTCGAGGACATCGAGCGCGCCATGAATGTCTGCCGTGAAGAGGGCAATGAGGACGTAATTTTGTTAAAATGCGTTTCCGCTTACCCGACGCCCTACGAGGACGTCAATCTGCGCATGATTCCGACGCTGTCTCAGACCTTTGGCTGCCTGACCGGCCTCTCCGACCACACGATGGGCGGGGCTGTCGCTGCAGGCGCCGTTTCCCTCGGCGCGCGGATGGTGGAAAAACACCTGACCTTAAAACGCAGCGACGGCGGTCCGGATGGCGCATTTTCCATGGAGCCCCAGGAATTTAAGGAAATGGTTTCGCAGATCCGTATTCTGGAAAAGGCACTCGGCTCTTCCGAATACCGCCTTACCCCCAAGCAGGAAAAAGAACGGGCAGGCTCCCGTTCCATCTTCGTCACGCAGGACATGGCAGATGGCGAAGTTTTCACAGAGCAGAATATCCGCTGCATCCGCCCCGGCATCGGACTGCACACAATGTATTATGAGGAAATTCTCGGCAGGAAGGCTTCCTGTCCGATCGGAAAGGGGACGCCGCTGTCATGGAATCTCATCCGTTAGTCTATATCCGCACAGACGGAAATGAAACAATTGCGACCGGACATCTGATGCGCTGTCTATCCATCGCTCGTGCCCTGAAGAAACGGGGTGCAGCGGTGGCTTTTCTCGTCTCCGATGATACCTCGGCTTCCATTTTGCAAAAAATGTATTCTCCTGACGAAATCGCTGACCACAGCTTTCCGATCCTGGAGCTGCGCACCGATTACAGAAGCCTCGATCGGGAAATCCAGACCATGCAGGGAATCCTTTCTTCCCACAACGTTGCCTGCCTGCTGGTGGATTCTTATTTTGCAACACCGGAATATCTCGATATCCTGCGCCAGATCTGCAAAGTTGCCTATCTGGACGATCTACAGGCATTCGACTGCCCGGCTTCCCTCGTGATCAACTATGATTTCTGTGTTGATGAAAGTTTTTACACCAAAGCGGACTGTGTTCTGACCGGATGCGCCTACACTCCCCTCCGGGAGCAGTTTGCAGATCAGCCCTACCATCTCTGGGAGCAGGTAAAAGACCTCTTTCTTTCCACCGGCGGCACCGATCCCTTCCATATCGCAGGCAGTATGTTAAAACGTCTCTGCGCATCGGACGACTGGAAGGATGTTTCCTTCCACGTCCTGACAGGTCCCATGCATGTCCACCGCGCAGAGCTTGCCGTCATGGCTGGAAAAGACAGCCGCATTGTCCTGCATGAACAGGTTTCCGATATGGCTGCACTCATGTCTACCTGCGATCTCGCATTTTCCGCAGGCGGCACGACGCTTTATGAACTCTGTGCCGTCGGCGTCCCGTCTGTAAGCTTCAGTATGGCGGATAATCAGCTTCCCGGTGTCAAAGCCTTTGACGATGCGAACCTGATTCCATGGGCAGGTGACATCCGTGACAACGAAATCTTCTACGATGACGCAGTGGAAAAGCTGACTGCACTTCTGAAAAATCCGGACGCCCGAAAGAAACAGTCCGACCGAATGCGTATGGCGATCGATGGTGCCGGCGCGCGCCGCATCGCGGACGCAATTCTGGCAAAATGAGTGTGCGACGGGCCGATCGCGCACCCCACGGAGCGTTTTTATTTCATAGGACGCATTTTCCTATGAAACAAAAAAGAGAGCCGGGAGGCTCTCTTTTTTTGCGCTACTTCTGAATTTCCGAAAGGAAATTTAGAAGGTTCGTTTTTCCTATATTCCGCCACACAGCTCCATATCATTTTTTCCCGAAATGCTTTTTTCGAAAATTACGCCATGTCCAGAGTGCTTTATAGTACAATACAAACGCTGCTGTGGAGCGCTGCTGCATGGCAATCATTTTTTTCTGCTCTGCATTGACGCGTTCCTGATAATACGGATTGTCCGCAAAATCCGGGAACGCTTCTTTTAATTCGTTTCCCATCTTCCGGATAAAAGAAAGCGATTTATGACCCTTTCCGACCATATAGGAAAACAACGTATTGACATAAAACAGCATCGTGTATTCAAAGCAGATTTCCGGTCGGTAGGTTTCAAGATAACCGAATTTCTTCGCATTTTCCAGAATGCCCCGTCCAGCCGCCATCCGGTCTTCACAGCGCTCCCTGCTGATGGTATGCACCGTGGACGCTTCATGCTGGTAATAAAAATACATGACCTCCGGGATATATTCATAATGATGTGCCTGTAAAAGTACCGCGTCGCTGATCGCATTATCCTCGTAAAAAATGTGCTCCGGAAAGCGGATGCCGCTGTCCATGAAAATTTCCCGGCGATAGACCTTTACAACAAGGCTTCCGCTGTCTAAAATCAATGACCGACACTGTTTATTGCCAAGCACGCCGCTCTGCTCTGCTTTGCCGTTTTCCACACGTTTGCCGATTCTCATGCTGTGTTCATCCGTCAGGCAGTAATCACAGCCCACCATATCCGCACCGGTTTCCTCTGCACGTCCGATCAGCTTTTCGTACATCGTGGGCAAAATCCAGTCGTCGCTGTCAATAAATCCGATCCACTCGCCTTTTGCAAGGGACAGCCCGATATTTTTCGCGCCGCCCTGTCGCTTGTTGACTTCCGAATGCACAGCTTTGAATTTACCTGGGTACTTTTTTTCATATTCCTGCAGAATCGAAAAAGATTCGTCCGTAGAAGCATCATCCACCGTGATGACCTCGTAATCCGAAATCGTCTGCGCCGCCAGTGAATCCAGGCAGTAATTCAGTTTTCCGTCCGATGCCATGTTATAAACCGGCACAATGATACTCAGCTTCATATCGCTTTCTCCGTTCTGTGCGCACTCTATTATTTGGTTCCCTCTACGCAAATCCAGTCCTCGCCGTCCTTTGTGTGAATCATTGTCTCTGCAAATCCGGCTTCCCGAAACAGGTTCTTAAACTGCTCCATGGTCGGGTTGAACAGGTGGAATTTGCGGATATTATCTTTTACCTCTCTGGGCAGTCCGGGCTTTTCATAAATGTCTGCAACCAGTAAAAAGGTTCCGCCGGTCTTTAATACCCTGCGCACCTCTTTTAAGTTTTCCTGGGGGTTCGGCCAGAAATAAAAGCTTTCCACGGTCACGATTTTGTCAAAGGTCTCTGCCTCGAAGGGAAGCTTTTCCACCGATCCTTCCAGAATTTCCATCTTGCCTGCCGCAACCGATTCTGCATTTGTTGCACGGGACGTTTCCACCGATACCGGTGAATAGTCGATTCCCGTCAAATGTCCATCCGTCACATGCTCCGCCATCCTAGACAGCGCAGCTCCGCCGCCGCAGCCGATATCCAGAATGTTGTCGTTTCCCTGAATCTCCCAAAGGGAAAGCGCCCAGCCGGTCACATTGTGATGGCTCTCATTCATGCGCTCCAGCATTTTTTTGCCATCCTCGCCCTCCGGCTTTCTCGGATTTCCGGACTCGGTAATTTCCGCCTGAGCGCGCTCTGCTTCTGTGAAATGTCTTTCTTCGAAATCATTTTCTTCCATTCCGCGGCCGTCCAGACGACAGCTTGCCAACACTTCCTCTACCCACTGTTCCGGGTAGCATGCCAAAAGCTCTTCATGCTGCATCGCATGGTACCGGATATCCGGATCCACAAAATGTCTTCTGTAGCGGTTTTCGTATTCCTCCCCCATCTTCACGGCATAAAAACAGTGAATTTTCGTTCCGGGCACATAAATATCATCTTCCAGCGGCGTCACCATATCGGAAAAGAACTGGTTGAAAATGCTTGTATTGGACACAAATGCCATGGAAGGCAGCTCCTGCGTGGCGGCACTGCACCCGAACAGCTGCAGCATTGCCTGCGCATACTCGGCACCGGCTTTTTCTTCCATTTTCTTTTTTGCCCAGACTGGAAGCTTTCCGCTGCGAAGCATTTTTCCAAGAAGAGGCGTCATCGCTTTTGCCATCGCCCAGGTTCCAAAGCTGCTGCCCTGATCCAGATCGGAGCTTCCGAGGATTCCGTGCCGGATATGGATTTTTTTGCGCTGCACCATAAGTCCCACAAAGGAGCCGCCCAAAGAACAGCCGTATGCCGCAAAGAGCTGACCGCCGAGATTTTTCTGGATATAGCTTTCCAGCTTTGCCGTCTCAATCAACATGTTCGGAAAGGTCGAATCCTCCGTCTCGTCGAACCCGTCATAGGACGCGCAGAGCACATAAAAGTGCTCCTGCAGCAGAGGGATCACATGTCCGAAGTTCCGTTTCCAGTGACAGCATGTCCCCGGCAGCAGTAAAATTGCCGGCTTTGTTTCCTCGCCAAAAGAATAGATTTTCATTTCCTTTTCATCTCCCATAGGCCCATTGCAGCGCACAGATATCGCTGCCGTCTGCATACTTAGCCTTATCTAACTTTGATCTTCATTATATTCCCGGGACTTTTCAATTTCAACAGGTGCATGTATAATATTTTCACCACTAACACTTGGAGATACGCCTATGCAAACATTATACCCCGATTATTATGCGCAGTTTCGCTGTACAGCGGACAAATGCCCCATCACCTGCTGCCAGGAATGGAAAATTTCTGTCGACGACGATACGCTGAAGCGCTGGGCAGCCTTAAATCCACCTGTGGATTCGAAACTCTTTACCTACGTTCAGGACGGTCAACACGTGATCGCTTTAAACAGCCGCCATGTCTGTCCGTTTCTCGAAAAAAACAAGCTCTGCCGTCTTGTCCTCGAACACGGAGAGGATGCGATTTCCGAAACGTGTCAGGTTTTCCCCCGCGAAATCCATTCCTTTGCCGACCATGAAGAGGCTTCGCTCATGCCCTGCTGTCCCGCAGTGATTGACCTCTGGGCAGCGCCGGATGCTACGCCGCTTACTTTTCCGCGTCCGGATATTGACAGCATACCATTTTTCATCCGTTCTGCAGTCATCGACGCCATTTTGCAGCAGACCGACCGGCTGCCGGAGCAGATTCTTTCCGCCTGTTTTTATATGATACAGGAAATTCACCGAAAAAAAAAGCCGACAAAAGACTTTGTTTCAGATTGTTTTTCTGAAAAAAGCTTTTGTCAGCTTTATGATGCCATGGACGACCTCTCGCCGGACTGCATCGACTCTATTTTGGAGTGCAACGAACTTTTATTAGATCTTTCTGTCAACTATCAGAAAGAGCAGCTCTATCAGGAATGGCTTACCCCACTCACACAGCAGGCGGAAACGTTGTCGGAATTGCTCACGGAACCGGAAGACGAAACCTCCGATCCCTCCAAACCATACGAGGAGATCGCCAGCCGCGCCGGCATCGCACTTTCCAACCTTCCGGCACATTTACAGACAGAAGAAGAGCTCCCGGCGAAATGGCAGACATTCCGTACTGCCTTCGCGCAATACGAGCCTCTGATGCGCAGCTACCTTGCAAACGAGGTCTATTCCGAGCTGCTTTCCTTTGAGGACACCACAAAGCATATGCTCGTGCGCCTGCAGTGGCTGATGCTGCAGTATGCCGCGGTGCGCCAGAGCCTGTTCCTCATCTGGCAGGACAGCCCCGAAACATTTTCCTATGAAAAAGTGCGGGAAGCGCTGGTCATTATCAACCGTATGACCGGCTACGACGAAGAAGATATTTCCGAATATCTGGAAAACAGCTTCGAATCCCTGCTCTGGGACTGGGGCTATTTTGCGCTGCTCGCGGGGTTTTAGAACCTGCCGGATGGCAGACGGCAGCACCGCCGGCACAATAGAATGCACGCTCTGCGAGCATTCTATTGTTTTTCACAGAACAGTTCGATTTCTTCTCCCACCGGTCCGATGATGAATGCGATCCGTGCCGGAAGGGATGGCTTCGACATGATTTCGATATCGACCGGCTCCATCGTCACGGCATAGCCAGCCTTGCGCACAGTCTCCACGATGCTGTCCACATCGTCCGTCGCCAGCGCGAAATGGCGGATTGCGCCCTGTGGCAGATCTTCCTCCGCGTTCGGGAAAATCTCAATCAGGCTCGTCCCTGCGCCGTACATCAGCCCTTCCACTTTCGGCTCACCCCAGCTTCTGACAAGCGGAAGCCCCAAAAGCTCCCCATAGAACTTCTGAACCTTTTCCAGATCCTCCGGTCTGCATTTCACACATACATGATGAACACCTGTAATCATTTCGTTTCCTCTCTTTCTGCCGCATATCCAGCGACTTATCCTTTGTAATTCCTGCTGCGGCATCCACCAGTCCAGCATTTTCTTCCCATGTCTGCCGCTTCGCGCAAGTGCTTTACCCCTGCTGCCCCAAAATAATCCGGATCAGCTCTTTTTCCAGCATCAGCGTCCGGTTCCAGGGATTCAAAATGATCCCTTCCACGCCGTCTGCCTGCAGCGCGGTTGCAAACAGCTGTCCCATATCCGCCAAAAACGTCGATTTCACGCGGTCGCTGCCGCGCAGCTCTTCCTCAAATCCGGTAAACGCAGCCCACCACAGTTTGCTGTCCGACGTTTTGACGGTCTGCAGTAAAAGCTGTCCGCCGCCAGCCGGAGACTCCACTGCAACGATAAGCTGTCCGTTTTCTTTCATTCGGCGGCGCACCACCGTCAGCGCATGTGCCAGCATTTCCTGCGTCGGCTCCTGCTGCAGCCCGGCGATGGCTTCCTCTATTTTTTCATTTCCCCGCAGCCCCTCGTCCCGCAGTTCGGTGTCTTTTTCTTCCATAATCATCTCCATTCCGCAGGCGCTATTCGCCGCCTGCGGCATAAACAATAGAATGCACGCTCTTCGAGCATTCTATTGTCATGAATAACTGTGTGAAACATAAGCGATCCCGTTTATATTTCACACTATCCCCTCACTCTGCACGCACCGCCCAGCGCATTTTCGTCGAACGTGCGCGTCCGTTCTGTGCACATTCCTGCGCAGAAGGGCGGATGACATCTTTGGCATAATCAGAATAGATGCCCTCCCGATAGCCCTCTTTCAGTGCCTGCTTCACGAGCCTGTCCTCGCCGGAATGGAACGTCAGGATTGCAACGCGCCCGCCCGGTTTCAATGCGCCCGGCAGCTTTTCCATGAACTCGTAAAGCACTTCAAACTCGTGGTTGACGTCAATGCGCAGCGCCTGAAACGTCCGCTGACAGGTCTTTTTGACCGTCTCCTGCTTTTCCTTTTCCGGCAAAAAGTCCAGCGCCCTTTCGATCACCCCGCGCAGCTTTGTCGTCGTGTCAATCCGGTTGCCGCGGCGGATTTCTTCTGTGATTGCTTTTGCAAGCTCCTCACAGTACGGCTCGTCTGAATTTTCGTACAACATACCGGCAAGCTCTTCTCGCGAAATCGTATCCAGCCGTTCTGCCGCGCTGATGCCCTTTTCCTGATTCAATCGCAGATCCAGAGGGCCATCCACTTTGAAGGAAAAGCCGCGCTTCGGATTGTCGATCTGCATCGAAGACACTCCCAGATCCGCCAGAATGAAATCAAATCCGCCGACCTCCTTCGCGATCTCGTCGATCGTGCAGAAATTCTGCAGCCGGATGGAAAGAATATCCTCCCCATAGCCCAGCTCCTCCAGACGCTTTTTCGTCTTGGCAGATTCCTCCGGGTCTACGTCCGTCGCATACATATGCCCGCTTCCATGCAGACATTCCAACATTGCCTTTGTATGTCCGCCATAGCCCAGCGTCGCGTCAAAGCCGGTTTCACCCGGCTGAATCTGCAAAAAATCCAGAATTTCCTTTACCATAATCGAAATGTGCATCCCGGCAGGCGTATTTCCCTTACGGATCACATGCTGCACTGTATCCTGATATTTTTCCGGCTGCAGCTCCTTATATTTTTCCTCGAATTTCTTCGGGTATTTTCCTTTATATCGAACGCGGCGCTTATGCTGCTGCGCCTGATTTTCCTGTTCCAAATGCATCCTCCTATTCCCTGCTAAGTTCATCCATTGCCCCTTCTATCTCAAGCTCCCCAAGCAGCACAAAAAGAACCTCTGCCTGTCAGGACATTTCAAATTTTAGCCGTTTTTTTCCAAAAAACAAGCGCTTTTCCTGTCGATCACCCATAGAAAATGACAGCCCATCCCCGTCACACTTAAGAGCTGCAGTCTGCACACGCCAATCCTATCCATTCCATAAAAAACTTGTACAAATCCTGTATTTTATGTCATAATGGTGCAAAAGACTTTCCCGTTTCAGTCCGGTAACGCATTCAAGTGAAGCTTCCTGCCCATTCCGGATCAATGGGAAGAAATGAGGGTTTTATGTTAGAAAGTATCATCAAAATCAATCAGGCGGTCAACGGATTTATCTGGGGCGTCCCCGCAATGATCTGCATCATCGGCGTAGGACTTCTGCTTTCTGTCCGTACCCGTTTCATTCAGGTGCGCAAATTCGGCGCTGCCCTGAAAAACACGATCGGTAAAATTTTTGACAAAACACAGGCAAAGGACGGCTCCATGAGCCCGTTTCAGGCAGTCTGTACCGCGCTTGCAGGCACGGTCGGCACCGGCAACATCGCAGGCGTTGCGGGCGCGATTGCCCTCGGTGGTCCTGGCGCAATTTTCTGGATGTGGTGCTCTGCTTTTCTCGGCATGTGTACCAAATTTTCCGAGGTTACGCTCGCAATCCATTTCCGGGAAAAAAACGCAAATGGCGAATATGTTGGCGGTCCAATGTACTATATTAAAAATGGTCTGTCCAAAAAATGGCATTTTTTAGCGGTTCTTTATGCCCTGTTCGGCGTCCTGACTGTGTTCGGCACAGGAAACGCCACCCAGGTTAATACCATTGTTTCTTCTATTCATTCTGCACTGCACAACCTGCATATCATCGACGGCACTGTAGATGAACGTGCCAATCTGATCTTCGGTATTTTCATTGCCGCTTTCGTTGCCATGGTGTTGCTTGGCGGAATCCAGCGGATCGGTCAGGTTTCGGAAAAGCTCGTTCCGTTTATGGCAGCTTTATATGTAATCCTTGCAATCGGCGTTGTTATTTTGCATATCAACCGCGTTCCTGCAGTGTTTGCCATGATTTTTAAAAGTGCATTTACCCCTCAGGCAGCCACCGGCGGCATCATCGGAAGCATGTTTTTAAGCATGAAAAAAGGCGTCTCCCGCGGTATTTTTTCCAATGAAGCCGGCCTTGGTACCGGTTCCATCGCCCATGCCTGCGCAGATACGAACAATGCTGTCCATCAGGGCATGTTCGGTATTTTTGAGGTATTCATGGATACAATCGTGATCTGTACACTTACCGGTCTAGTCATTCTGCTCGGTGCGCCCAACATCGTCTATGGTCAGGCAGCCGGCGCAGAGCTGACAATTTCCGGCTTTACTGCAACCTATGGGGGCTGGGTTTCTATCTTCACCGCAGTTGCCATGTGCTGCTTCGCATTCAGCACAATCATCGGCTGGGGCTTATACGGTTCCCGCTGTATCGAATTTTTAGGCGGAGAAAAGCTCGTCCGTCCCTTCCTTGTAGCCTATTCCTTTGTATCGATCATCGGTGCAACAATCAACCTTGGTCTGCTTTGGGATATTGCAGATACCTTCAACGGTCTGATGGCGATTCCCAACCTGATCGCCCTGCTTATTCTCTCCGGGCAGGTCAAGAAGCTTGCGATCGATGTCGATCAGGCGGAAAAAAGCGGCACGCTGTAAAACAACTGCACCGGCATACAATAGAATGTATGCTCCGCGAGCATTCTATTGTCATGAACAACAGGGCTGACTGCCGAAGGTCAGCCCTGTTGTTATGTCACCCTTCCCGGTTCTCCATTTCGCCGAGAAATTTCTTCACCGCTGCAGTCACCTGATCAAGATGTTCATCGTAGCAGTGTGTGTCTCCGGGAATCTGTACCAGCTTTGCATTTTTATATTTTTTCGCTGCATCAATGGAATATTCTATAGGAACTGCCTCATCTGCGTCTCCATGAATCAAAAGCACCGGCTTTTCATATTTGCGGATCGCCTCGTCTACATCCAGAAGCTGTGCTGTGCGGAGATAATTGCCGCTCAGATGCCGGTCCCCCCATTCCACCATATCCGGAATATGCTCCGGATCAAAGGGCTGACCAAGCAGATTCCCTTTTCTCGCACCATCCGGGATTACAATTGCAGGAGACATCGGAATCGCCGCCTTAAAATCATCCGCCCGCATTCCTGCTGCCAGCATGGTAAGCAGTCCGCCCTGGGAATGTCCGCAGATATAAAGGTCTGTCACAAAATCCAGCGTCTTTGCATAATCCGTCACAGTCATGGCATTGTTAATCCACTTCATCAGATTATGCTGTTCAAAGGTACCACCGCTTTTTCCATGTCCGTACAGTTCGACGCGCAGTGTCGCAAACCCGATTTCATTCATTGCGCTGGAAACAGCAGTGATGTGCCGTTCCTCCATATTGCCGGTTAAACCATGAAACACGATGACCAGCGGACACTTTTCTTTTTCCTCCGGCACGTCCAGCTTTGCATGCAGCTGGATACCGTCGTCTGCGATATAAAACTCTTTCATACTCTATTTCCCCTTTCCAGGATGGCTTTTGCAGCCCATTTTCCTGCATATTTTCTATAGTATACCACACTCTGCGGCAGTACAGGCAAAAAACGTCCTGCCGCACAAAATTCTCCGATGCGGCGGGACACAAAAAGTCCTCTGTAGAGATTTCTCCATCCAGAGGCTTTTTGATTGTATCATATACTCTTTCTGCAGCTTCGCTACGCGGCGGCGCACCGCCGTCACGCGCCCGCAATCGCCGTACCGATATCCTTATTGTCATAAACAACGTCTGCCAGCGCGCAGATTTCTTCCATCGACAGTTCCGATTCCTGCGCTGCCGTAACCTCTGCACCTCTCGTGTATACAAGATGCGTTTCGATCTCTTCGATTTTTTGAAGCTGGGAAAGCAGCTCTGTCGCCAGTGGAATTCCGCTGCCGCCGCTGATTCCCACAACCAGTCTTTTTTTCATCAATGCACCATTCCTGCAAGCATGTTGACAGCCGGAGTTACACAATCATTCCAGAAAATTGCGATCGGGAAAATCAAAACCATAGCCGGAATCATATCCGCTACCGGAAACTGCTTGATCTTGCACATTCTAAAGCCGGTCGCCAGCATGATAAAGCCGCCGCACGCCTTGAAGTCATTGATGATGTAGGTATTGGTTCCAAGATCCAGTCCGTTGTAAATCGGGGCACCGAGTAAAAACAGGATAAAGAAAATGATAAACTGTGGAATCGCTACTGCTGCAGTTACCATGCCCAGCGTGCAGGCAAATACAACTGCGGTGAACAGATCCAGAATCGCCTTTGCAATCAGGACACTGTGGTCTGCGGACATACCTGCGATAATGGAGCCGTAAATTCCGGTTCCGCTCGCGCAGAACAGCGTAATGCAGGTTACTAAAGTAGCCTCAAACTCTGCTTCCGGCACATCGGAAGAGGTTTTTACAAAACGGCTGATGCCTTTCTGCAGCGCAAGTCCGCCCTTGTTGATCAGCTTGCCAAAATGAACCGCAAGTCCCAATCCCGTACCGAGAATAATCGCAAAAACAACTGCAGGCATGTGCTGCATCAATACGATCGTGCTGACGCCCATACACATGGAGCAGCAACCCAGAATCAGATTCATGTTGTCAATAAAGTCTTTTTTCAGTTTTTTTCCTGCAACAGCGCCTACGATACCGCCAATTACAACAGCGAGCGCGTCGACAATTACACCAACTGGCATGTCATTTCCTCCTCATTATCTTTTTAGAATGCGAGCTCTTTTGCCCATTTATCTTTGTCGATTTCCAGGAAACGGCTTCTGACAAAGTTCTCTTTCTGGTCGAACGGAACCGTGCAGTCGAAAATCGCCTTGCAGGCAATTCCGTGAACGCGGATAGAAGGATCGAGAGCATGGTCGTTGGACGGGTCAAGCACATGGCAGTGGCAGCCCGGAATCGGGATCATATCCACATCCGCCTGGAATCTTGTCGTCATTGCCCACATTACATCGCTCATATCGAAGATATCCACATCCTCGTCTACCAGAAATACATGTTTTAACTCAGAAAATGCGGAGAACGCGAGCAGCGCTGCGTTGCGCTGACGGCCTTCATCGTTTTTGGAGCTCTTCTTAAACTGCATGATTGGGTTCTTTCTGTGTGTTACCGCAGTAATCTTGATGACAGGAAGCGCAGGCTTTGCATCACCGGTATAGCCGGGAAACTCAGGCATCGCCTTACCGGTATTGGAATTAATATCCTCTCTGACGGTCTTGTCGTGGCAAAGATAGCCTTCCAGGACATACTCTGCATTTGCGATACATTTTAGGCTATCTGGTTCCATCATAGCATCTGAGGTGTCCCATAAACACACCTCGCAGCACAAATTTATGCTCGATCGTAAATTTTTAAAGCGCTGTCCCTGACCCGCGGCTACAATTTCTCCAATAAATCAATGCACATTCCCCACATACCGGTCTGCTTCCCGGCGTACATAGCATTCTTTTATCGTTTCTGACTCCATCATCTCCAGAACGTATTCCATCCCTGATGCAAGTTTTTTTGTCTTCAATTCTTCCAGCGAAATCCAGTATACCCGTCCTTCTTCGGAGCTTTCCAGTTCGCCGCAAAAAGTGTACGCCCGGTAGAGCGTTATCACATGATGTACGCCGTCTTTATGCCAGTGGTACAGCCCGCGAAATTCCGGATTTTCGATCGTAAGTCCCGTTTCTTCCCAAACCTCTCGGATCATAGACTGAAAAAATAATTCTCCTGGTTCCACATGACCGCCTGGAAAGGTCGTTCCGGTGTAGCTGTCGTTTACTTTATCCAGCGCCAGCACATTTCCTCTGCCGTCCTGAATCATGCACATGTTCATGAAACGGACTTTTTCGAGCCGTTTTTCTAATGTTTCGCTCAATGGTTGTTCCCTCTTTTCGTAAATCAGTATTCTTTGGTGATTTCTTCTGTTATCCCGTACATGGCCCTGAAAGCGTCAAGATCGGCTGCGCTGCAGATCAGCATCACTTCTTCGAATTTCCCGGTATGGAGATCCTTGAAGCCGGCAACCTGTTCCCCATTGCAGATACTGGCTTTAATCACAGGTTTTTGTGTGTCTTTATCATAGGATTTTGCAGATGATTTTTTCTTAAATAGTGACATAGCTGTTTCCTGCCTTTCGTCATCATTGTACTATAAACTCCGCAAAAAAGGTGATGCAAAATCCCCAGTTTTCAGGATTCTGCATCACCTTTTTCAATTCATGACAATAGAATGCCCGCAGAGCGTGCATTCTATTGTTTGCTGCCAAAAGTTTCAGAAAAACCGGCCCATTTTCTTTCAAAAAATCGCACCTGCCTGCTTATTCCAGCGTCAGAAGCAGCGCCATCTTAAACTGCTTTACCGCCTTTACGCTGTGAAGTTCGCCGGACTTATACGCTGAAAATTAGCAACGCTGGCCGCTCCCCGTCTGGGCCTATTTTCCAAAATGCTCCTTTGCAAACTCCATATCCTGCACAAATTCCGCCATACCGAGGTACTTTCCGTTCTTATCCCGGACAGCCATATAAGTTACCAGCATCGTGCGTCCGCCTTTCTCCATCCAGACAGGGACACGATTCCTTTTGTTGTTGCGAAAATCCTCGATAATTGCGCGTACCATAGGTTCGATTTTGGGCGGATGACAGGAAAATACTTCCCGATCAATCGCCATTGCAGGGCGTTTGAACACCTTCGGACCTTCATTGAAGAAACGATTGATATTTTCCGTATCGATAAAGCTGATTTCCAGCGGAACCGTATTTAAAAGCGCGGTAAGCTGTTCCAGCGTCATGTGCCCGCCCGGCATCATAATTTCACCGGCGGCGTTTTTCTGCCCTGCAGAGCCCTGCTGTCCATCTGCGTTGCGCCGCCAGCCAAACTCACTTCGTCCAACATTCTCCGCTCTGTCCCACACCTCCGGCTCTGCCCCAAAGCAAACCGCATAATCCTTCGCGTCCTGATAGATACCTTTCCACTCGTCTTCTGTAAAATTTACGGCACAGATCGGAAACAAAATATTCTGCTCTTTGTAAATCATTTCCTCCGCGCGTTTTAATACGCCGTCCAAACGCGTATTCCAGTCCGCACTTCGTGGACTTTCCTTCATCAGTATGCCCAGATCGTCCCGGATTTCATCATCCACTGTCCACATCACATCAGACGGACCGGAAATACCGTATTTTACCTTTAACTGCGGATATAACAGATCGCCCTTTTTCGCATAATGAACCGATAAGTCCCGGATTTTTAACAAAAGTTCTTCCGACCGGGATTCTTTAAACTGCTTTAAAAGCTCTGCCAGCGCTTCGTTTTCTTTCGTAAACGTGTAAAGAGGATGTCCGACAATTGCGATCAGCTCCGCCGCTTTTGTATGCTTGTCCGAATATTCCTTTTTTTCAAATTTTTCGCGTTTTTCCAGCTCTTCCTGCAGCTTTTCCCTTTTCAAAGACGCATCAGCTCCGTCTTCTGCATTTACGATTCTCTTCCTGGATGCCTCGACCTCTTTCTCCGCATTGGCGATCCGTTCTTCTTTCGTTGCACCGTGAAACAGCGCTGAATGCACGTCACAGAGTTTCTGAACCTCTGTAAGCGGCGTTCCTTCTTTTAAAAGCTTCTGTTCCGCCTGCATGATTTCAGACGCCTCAACATCGCTGAACTGCTTTACAAAATCTGCCCGGACACTTTCCAGCGCCTCGCCTGCACCCAGACGCCTTAAATATTCTTTTAACTGCTCCGTGCGGCCATTAAAAGTTTCCGCCGCATGGAACGTTTTCTTCTCCATCTCTGTTCTGTCTTTCTGATTCATTCAAAATACCTTCCTGTTCCATTCAAAATACCTTCCTGTTCAGATATAGTATATCGCATTTTTTCTTACCTATTCTATCCACTTTATTACATCTTTTCTGACCTGAAATATGTCATATTTCACATTTTTTCCGTCCGGTGCCTCAAACAATAGAATGCACGCTCTGCAAGCATTCTATTGTCATGAATTGAAAAAGAACCAGTAAGAATTTTTCTTATCTGGTTCCATCATAGCATCTGAGGTGTCCCATAAACACACCTCGCAGCACAAATTTATGCTCGATCGTAATTTTTCAAAATTCAATTCCTGATTCGTCGCTTTTTCATGAATTTCCATGATCGCCGCCGACAGCGTGCGCTTGCTTCCTTACCGTTCCAGGCTGTTTAACCACTGACGGCCAACCTCGATCTGACGATGTACCTCAGAAGGTGCCGTTCCTCCGAAGGATACGCGGGCATTGACACAGGACTTGATGCTGATGTCCCCCAGCAGCTCTTTGGTCACGCGCTTGTCGATCGCCTGCAGCTCTTCGTCTGTCAGATCTTCAAGGTCACAGCCCTTCTTCTCACATGCTTTTACCATATGTCCTACGATAGCATGTGCTTCCCGGAACGGAATGCCCTGCTTTGCAAAATGCTCTGCAATATCCGTCGCATTTAAGAAGCCTTTTCCAAGCTGTTTTTCGATCTGATCCATCCGGAATTCGGTCTTGTCCAGCATCTTCGCAAAAATATCGATTGTCGCTTTCCAGGTGTCGATCGCATCGAAAAGGCTCTCCTTATCCTCCTGGAAGTCCTTGTTATAAGCAAGCGGAGTTCCCTTCATAACGGTCAACAGCTGCATCAGATCGCCGTATACACGACCAACCTTGCCGCGGATCAGCTCCGCCATATCCGGGTTTTTCTTCTGGGGCATAATGCTGCTGCCGGTACAAAAGCTGTCGTCGATTGCGATATAGGAAAACTCGGAAGAGTTCCACCATGCAAATTCCTCCGCCCAGCGGGACAGGTGCATCATGGAAATGGAAGCGTCGCTCAAAAATTCCAGGCTGTAGTCCCGGTCGCTGACTGTATCCATGGCATTTTCCGTCGGTGCAGTAAAGGAAAGCAGTTCGCTCGTCAAATGACGGTCGATGGGCATCGTTGTTCCTGCCAGTGCACACGCCCCCAGCGGATTATAATTCAGACGCTCCAGCGTATCCGTCAGACGTTCAATATCTCTTTTAAACATCTGGAAATATGCCATAAAAATAAAACCGATCGTGATCGGCTGTGCGTGCTGAAGATGGGTAAAGCCTACTGTAATCTTATCTTCATATTTTTCCGCCTTTTCCAGAATTACGCTTTCCAGATAGCACAGGCTGTTCAAAATCTCATAAATTTCTTTTCTCAGATACAGGCGGATATCTACCTGGCACTGATCGTTACGACTTCTGGAGGTATGAAGCTTTTTGCCCACGTCTCCGATTTTGTCAATCAGACGGCTCTCGATGCCCATATGGATGTCTTCGTCTTCTACGGTAAACAGGATCTTTCCTTCCGCAATCTCCTTGCGGATTTCTTCCAGACCTGCGATGATCTGATCTTTTTCCTCATTGGATACAATGCCCTGCTTTCCAAGCATGGTAACATGCGCGATGCTGCCGTCGATGTCCTCGTTGTACATTCTCTGGTCAAAGAAAATAGATGCATTGTATTTTTTTACAATATCATCCATGTCTTTTTCAAATCTTCCGCCCCATAAACTTGCCATTTGTAATTACTCCTTTTATTTCTTGAAACTTTACTGAAATTGCTCTCTATCTTCATGACGGCCGCAGACTTGTCTGAGGCTGCAGCTTTTTGTAGTGATGAATAATTATACGTCTATGGTGTATCTGAGTCAAGAAATATGCAGTTAAAACCTGATGCAATTTAAAACAAAAGCTGAAGTCCCATCGCGATGATCCACATATATGCACAGGTCTTTGGGATCATCAGCAGTCCAACCCTGGGTTTTGTCTTACTGAATAATGTTACCGGAATATAACATCCAAAAGAAATAAGGATCGCAGCAACCATTCTTGTCATATGATATCCATAGGCATTTCCTGAAATGAGATATAGGAGGATCACTCCTATCCCAGTAACTGCAAAAACCGCATTTCTGATAACAGACAATGTCCGGTTTCCTTCCTCAGTACACCAGTTATTCTGCGGGAACAGGCATATCACCATTCTGACAATCGCAGATATCCAGATGATCGCTTCAATGATTACCGGCACTTTATATTCCGGGAATGTAAACTTCCAGATATACATCAAAATAATATAAAATGCTGTCATCGTAATAGAGGATACCTGCAATCCAATTCCCAGCTGTTTCTTTATTCTCTCATTGCTTCCCCATACTGCTCTTTTTATTCTGGGCACCAGATGAAACGCATCTCCTCCGCAAAGTGCTAAGGTCAATGTTCCATAAAGAATAAATAACACATTTCCCTTTGAAAAAAGGAAGAACAAAATTGCGGCAATCAGATCAAAGATCAGATACGCTGCATCAAAGATTGCCTCCATCACATCCGGAATCAGTGGTTTATAGTTGTTGTTTTTCATCTGCGCTCTCCTTATGCTCTCTGAAATGTTCTTCTGCATTATTACAGATCTTGTCGAATATATGGATGCACATACGGATTTCCTCTTCTGTCAATCCTGCTAAAACATCCTGTGCAAACTTTTTTTGTACAGCGATTCCTGCTTCCACAATCAACTCTGCCTTATCCAACAAAATAATCTCAATATGCTTTTTATTCTCTTTACTTTGTACTCTTTCAATAAATCCTTCGTCTTCTAATTTTTTCAATGAAGTCGAAACATGGGATTTTGTTGATTTTCTAATCTTTACGATTTCTGCCGCCGTATTGTGCTGTGGATTATGATACAGAAACATCAGTATATCGTATTCCATCTGTGTCAGCTCGTATCGATCGCATATTTCGCCAGAAAGCAATTCATAATAGCTTGTAATTGTTTTATGCTTATCCCAAAAATGCATCTCTTCCTCCTTCTATCGTTCTTTTTAGAACGATTATAAGATGCTGTTTCTCCACTGTCAATCCTTTTTTTCTATCTCCGGAAGTTTTTCCCCATCGATTTCAGCCTTCGGTATCCGGCTATAACAAAAAAACTGCCGCCAGACGGAATCTGATGGCAGTTCGTTTTATTCATGACAATAGAATGCTCGCAGAGCGTGCATTCTATTGTTGTTTGATTGTCTACCTGGCAGGGAACGTCCCTGTGCCAATGTTTGGGAACAGCCGGCTCTCCTTAAATCGCCAGCAGGTTCTTAATGGCTTCCATGTATACCAGCACCGCTTCCTCCATGCCGGATACAAGGATATACTCGTCCGCACCATGAATGCGATAATCGATTCCGAGCTTTTCAGGACCGAAGGCGATGATATTTTTCAGGGACTTTGCATAGGTTCCGCCGCCGATGACCATCGGCTCGTTTGCAGTATCGCCGGTCACATCCACATACGCCTTGTACAGGGCTTCTACGAGAGGAGACTCTCTCGGGAAAAATAATCCATCGCCGATGTCCAGAATCTCGATCCGTCCGTTCTCATCCTCCAGCTTATCCTCGCACAGCCTGCGGACCTCGTCGGGCTTTAAGGTAACCGGAACACGGATATCAATCGTGCAGGAAATCACGCCGTCCTGGGTTTTTACGATACCATTGCAGAACGTCAGGTCGCCATAAGCATCGGAAACCTTTAAGCCGATACCGGAGCCGTCGCAGGCAGTTCCGAGATGGGTATTATAAAAGGTGACAAAATCATCTTCAAAGCCTGCCTTTTCCAGACACTCAAAGGTTACACCTGCCGCATTGACCCCCAACGTCGGCGTGCTGGCATGTGCAGGCACTCCCTTTGCATAAATTGTGATCTCTCCATTTTCTTCTGTCACGCGGTACTCCTGAAGCTTCGTCTCAGCCAGCTCTTTCTCCAGCTTTTCCTTCAGACCTGCTGCCGCAGGAATCACTGTCGTGCAGGAATCGCAAACCGCATTTGTAACAAAACCGCCGTTCATGGAAAGGATCTTCGTATGTTTAGAATATGCCATCATTGACATGTGTCCCTTTTCGCCGTGGATGCAGGGGAAGTTCGCGTCCGGCGTAAAGCCGCAGGACAGTTCCTCTTCCACTTCATTATAATGCGCCATGCACTTCGAACCGGTTTCCTCATTACAGCCCATGATCAGGCGGACTCTTTTATTTAACTTCACGCCGGAATCCCGCAGCAGCTTCATCGCATAAAGCGCTTCCAGAACGGGTCCCTTATCGTCAGTCGTTCCGCGGCCATATACATAATCGCCCTCACGGGTCAGCACGAAGGGATCGTGGGTCCAGTCGCCACCCACCGGCACGATATCAAGATGTCCGGCGATACCGATAATCTCTTTTCCTTCGCCCATCTCTGCATAGCCGCAGTAGTTGTCCAGATTGACCGTCTGAAAGCCGAGCTCGTCAGCGATTTTTAAGCCAACCTCAAGGGCTTTTGCCGGGCCTTCGCCAAAGGGCTTGCCTTCTTCGGGCGTGCCGAGCTGGGAATCCACCGCAACCAGACGTCCCAGATTCTGAATCATTTCCTCTGACAGTTCATGAATTTTTTCTTTTATATCCATAAGTTCCTCCATAAAAACTTTTTTTGCAGGCATTTTCCAGTCTGGCTTTACTCCTGCAGAATTTCCGGTCCCTTCGCGGTCAGCAGACACAGACCGCGCGGCGTAATGCGCAGTGTCGGAATGACGGGAAGTGCCAAAAACGATAATGTGATGAACGGCTCGATATCCGCCGGAACGCCCATTTCATGCGCTTTTTTAATCATCCGTCCCAAAGTCTCATTGACGGACTCAAACCCGGCGTCGCTCATCAGTCCCATGATCGGAAGCGGCAGCGTTTCGAATACCTCGCCGTTTTCCACAACAGTATAACCGCCCTGCGTTCGGATGATTTCGTCCACTGCCAATGCCATGTCGCGGTCATTGTCCCCGATGACGATGATGTTGTGGGAATCGTGGGATACGGAAGATGCCACTGCGCCATTTCGGATGCCGTAGCCCTTTGCCACTGCAACGCCGATTTTTCCGGTATTATGATGCCGCTCCACAGCCGCAACCTTGGAATAGCCGTCCGTCGGAACATAATTTGCCGCAGGCTGCAGGGAAACCGCCAGATCCTCTGTGGTGATCTGGGACGGATTGATGCCGATTACATGGGTTTTCTTTTTTCCAATCGGAAGCACAAACTGCTCTGCCTTCACTTTGTCGAGGTGTACCGTATGTTTCAACGCTCTGCCGCACGTTTTTACACGGATCGGCGCATTCCGGTCTACAATCTTTCCTTTATAGAATACATCTGTCACATTCAGATCCTGCAGATTATCCAGCACAACAAAGTCCGCCTGGAAGCCCGGGGAAATCGCGCCCAGATGCTTTAAGCCGTAGCATTTTGCAGTGTTGATCGTCGCCATTTTGATCGCCTGAACCGGATTCATGCCGAGGGAAACCGCAAGCTTTACGTTGTAGCTGATATGACCGTCCCGTAAAATATCCTCGATATGCTTGTCGTCCGTACAGAAGGAAAAATATTCCGTATCGATTCCGGTGCGGACAATGCCCTCTACGATATCCTTCAGGTTGTGGGCTGCGCTGCCCTCGCGGATATGGACATGAATGCCGCGGCGCACCTCTTCCAGCGCGTATTCAAAGCTGGTCGCTTCATGGTCGGTATCCACCCCCGCCATCTTGTAAGCGCTCAGCTCCCGGTTCGGCAGATAGGGGGCATGTCCGTCAATCGTCCGGTTTTCAAACAGCAGCAGTTTGGAAAACATGCTCTCGTCGCCGTTGATAACCCCCGGATCATCCATCACTTCCCCCAGTCCCAGAACCCGCGGATTGCGGACGTACGGATACATATCGTTTGCGGAAAAAATACCGCCGTTATCGTCCACATGCGTCGCCGGTACACAGGACGGCATCATGACATAGACGTTCGCCGGAGATTTTTCCGTCTGATCAAGAATATAGTCAATCCCGGCCGCACCGCTGACATTCGCCGCCTCATGGGGATCTACGATAAATGTCGTCGTCCCGAAACGCGCCGCCGTGCTGACCAGCTCGTTGGGCGTAACCATGGTGGATTCCAGATGCAGATGTGCGTCGATAAAGCCCGGCGCAAGATATTTTCCACCGAGGTCGATCTCCCTTTTTCCGCGGTAACGTCTCGACACCCCCGCGATCAGACCATCCTTGACTGCAACGTTTGACTCCACGATCTCCCCTGTAAATACATCCACCAGCTTCAGATTTTTTAATACCAGGTCAGCCGGCTGCTTTCCCAGCGTGACCTTTGAAATTTTCTGATACAGTGCGTAATCCATATACCCTCCCATTCTGCCGCCCCGGCGGCTGTTTTTCTGACCGCGTCAGCCTTTCTTTTTGTGAAAGTACCCGTTATGCTTTTCCGGCTTTTTCCTCCCAGACCGGCACATCGATTCCTGCTATTTCAGACGTAAAGGGCGTGCCGTCCTGTTTTTCGAAGTGCTTCCACGCCCGGGTCACATACTTCAGACCAAGATACTGCAGCGGCAGGTTGCAGTAAACCATCAGAATATTGGCAAAATCGCTTAAATCCCAGAGCGCGCCCAGATCCATTCCCGCGATATTGGTAATGACGCCAAAGGAAATGACGAACAGGCACAGCAGCCGGATCAGAACAATAAAACCCTTGCGCGAAGAAATCCGCACCGCGCACATTTCCGTAAAGGACATAAAGCCGATCAGACAGGTAAATGCAAACAGACCAAAGCAGATGCTCACTAAAAACGTTACGATCTGATAAGCGCCGCTCTGTCCGGTCAGCTCTCCGCAGGATGCCAGAAATTTGTCCAGCTTACCCATATCAAACCACTCTGCCGCACGGTCTGTCGTCCACATCCTTCCCATAATCACCACAAATCCGGTCAGCGTACAGATCACAATCGTATCCAGAAAAACGCCGATGGCCTGAACGCAGCCCTGATCGCAGGGATGATTTGCATCCGCAGCCGCCGCCGGCATCGTGATGGTACCCTGACCTGCCTCGTTGGACATCAGACCGCGTTTGATGCCCTGGCTAAGGACTGTGCCGAAAGCTCCGCCAAATACGGCATCCGGCGAAAATGCCTGTCCAAATACCGCCTGAAAAAACCACGGAATCCGCGTAAAGTTGCAGACAACCAGCACAACTACGGTCAGCACATAGATCACCGCCATCACAGGAACCAGCAGATCTGTTACCTTTGTCACTTTTTTGATTCCTCCGAAGCTGATCAGTGCAGCAATCAGGATCAGTACCACGAAGGAAATCCAATACAGCGTCGAATTGGTCGCAATCGTCGTCCCGGTGATCTCATTTGCAATGGCACCGACTGCGGAGATGGTATTAAAGCCCTGCGCCGGGAAGCACAAAAAGGCATAGACAATGTAGAGCACGCTCAGCGCAACACCGGCCCACGCTGCATTGTTTAACAGTCTTCTTCCATAGAAAGGAAGTCCGCCGACATACTGCCCATCTCTTTTCTCTTTAAAAATCTGGGACAGCGTGGATTCTGCAAAGGCTGTGGACATCCCGAAAAACGCCGACAGCCACATCCAGAACAGTGCGCCCGGACCACCGATCGAAATCGCACCCGTCACACCAAGAATATTTCCCGGTCCTACCCGCATCGCCGTAGACAGCAAAAATGCCGCCAGCGCTGAAATACCGGTCTTCGTCGCTGCTTTGCTGTGAAGGAGCACTTTTAAGCCGTACTTAAATTTCCGCACCTGTACAAATCGGAACCGAAATGTCAGAAAAATTCCAGTACCGACCAGCAAAATAATCGCCAGACTGAAATTTCCAAGGATCGGGATCGCCGCATACCATCCGAAGTTGGTCGGAAACTCCCAGAATAGATCTGATATAACCTGAATTTTGCCGCAAATCGCGTTTACGGCATCAAATAATGCCTGCATAACATTTTCTCCCTCCCGATCCGTTTTTTCCATTATAGACTGCGGTGTTTTTGTTGTACAGCTTTTTTTCACTGCTGTGTTTCCTCACATCTGCCGAAACGCTACAGTTCACCGCGTCATCCGCCGGAACTGCGATGGTGTAAACCCATACATCTTCCGAAACTCCCGTGTAAAATAGCTTCCGTCCGGATAGCCGCATTTCCAGGCCACCGTTCCCACCTCATCCTCTGATTCCTTCAAAAGCTTCTGCGCATACTCCATCCGGAGCGCACGAACATATTCCGAAAAGGTAATGCCTGTCAGCTCCCGAAAGCGCCTGCAGAAATACGCCTCATGATATCCAAACTGCGCACTCAGCGCCGCCGGGCTGAGTTTTTCCGTATAATGATGATTTACATAGGTTAAAATCTGACCAAACCCGCTGTCCGGACTGACCTTTGCACTGCTTTTTGACCTGCCGTATTCTATCAGGCATCCGAGAATTTCATACAACGTTCCGATGGCTGCCAGCGAGCTTTTGCTATCTTTTCCGTTGTTCCTTCCGGCCAGCAGCCCCACCAGACGCTCCAGCAGCCCGGAAACCTCTTTCCCTGCGATCTTTTCCACAAAGGTCAGCTCTCCATTTCCCAAAGAACGTAAATATTTTTCAGACGCTGCCGTTCCATTATAAAACCGCTCCACATCGAACATGACCGTATGATAGCAGACCTTTTCCGACACTGCAAAGCCGCCATGCATCTGCCCCGGTCCCGCCACTGCAAGCTCTCCTGCCGAAACCAAAAACTCCTCTCCTTCCGTCACAAACCGCAGCATCCCCTCCGTCACATAGGTCAGCTCCATCCGGTCGTGCCAGTGCAGCAGAAAGCAGATTTCCCCCTCTGCCCTTTTCTGCTCGGTATACAGATATTTTATCGCATTTTCTCCATAGATTACCGGCGTCAGCTCCTTGTATCCGTCGATCATACTGTCCTCCGTAAAAGGTAAAAATTATCCTAAAATGAGTCAAAAAAATAATGGGCTTCTCCTGCTTTTCATGATACTGTAAAAACAGTTCCCAGACAACAAAAAATCATCATTTCAGGGCAATGAAAGCCATTTTTCTTTGCCTAAAAAGGAGCACTCTATGAAAATCGGAACCTGCGTCAATTTCTCCGAGATCGACGGTATGGAAAAAAAATTCGCCCAGCTTCGGGAACATAACTTCGATTCCTGTCAACTGGTTTCCTGGAATCCTGCCGCCTGGACGGACGAAAATGCAAGCATCTTAAAAACACTTTTGGAACAATACCAGATCACCGTTTCCGCATTCTGGTGCGGCTGGACCGGACCTGCGGCATGGAACTTTTACGACGGACAGCTCACCCTTGGACTTGTCCCTGTGGAATACCGACAGATGCGGATCGAAAACCTTTGCGACGGTGCAGATTTTGCCCACAAGCTCGGCATCACTGATGTCGTAACCCATATGGGATTTATTCCGGAAAATCCTTATGATCCCAATTTCAGCAGCTTCTGCATCGCTGTGCGCACTGTTGCAGAGCATCTGAAGAAAAACGGGCAGTGCCTGCTGTTTGAAACCGGCCAGGAAACCCCCGTTACCATGCTGCGTTGCTTTGAAGCCATCGGCACGGATAATCTTTATGTGAATCTGGACACTGCAAATCTGATTCTTTACGGAAAAGCAAACCCGGCAGACGCACTTGATGTTTTCGGCAAATACGTCCGCAACCTGCATGCAAAGGACGGCTGCTATCCGACAAACGGACATGAGCTCGGTGCCGAAACACCCATTGGACAGGGAAAAGTAGACTTCCGTGCAGTTTTTACAAAGCTGCATGAACTTGGCTACAACTCCTATGTCACCATCGAACGGGAAATCGACGGTCCACAGCAGCTGACCGACATTCTGGAATCCAGAACTTATCTGCAAAACATTATTGATGAAATTTACGGGGAGGAAGCATCATGTTAAAAATCGGTTTAGTCGGCGTCGGCGGCATCAGCGGCGCACACATTCCTGCATGGAACGCTATGGAGGACACCACACTCACAGCAATCTGCGATATCCGTCCAGAGCGGATGGAGCCTTATCCGGAGCCGCATCACTACACCTCCATCGATGAAATGCTTGAAAAAGAAGAGCTGGATATCCTGGACATCTGCCTGCCCACTTATCTGCACGTTCCCACCGCAGTCAAGGCGATGAAAAAGGGCATCCACGTCCTCAGTGAAAAACCCATTTCCTTAAAAGAAGAGGATATCGAGCTGGCATATTCCACCGCAAAAGAAAACAACGTATGCTTCATGATCGCACAGGTTCTGCGCTTCTGGCCTGAATACGAGCTGATCAAGGAGCTTTACGATTCCGGCAAATACGGAAAGCTCCTGTCCGGCTACATGGGACGCCTCGGCAGCTATCCCGCCTGGAGCTGGGACAACTGGATGATGGATGAAAAGAGAAGCGGACTCGTTCCTTACGACCTGCACATCCATGATCTTGACTTCCTCGTATACGCCTTCGGCAAACCGGAAGCTTCTCTGAAGCACCGCGCAAAGCAGCCTAATCAGGACTATCTGACCGCTGTATACGAATTTCCCGGCTTCTTCGTTACCACCGAAGCTTCCTGGTACGCATCCGCTTACCCCTTCGGCGCTTCCTACCGCTTCCAGTTCGAGGATGCGCTCGTTACCTACGAAAAGGGCGAATGCAAAATCTATGAAAACAACGGCAACATCTATTCCCCGACTGAGCAGGCAACCGGCGATACCGGCTCCATCAACCTGCCCAAGAGCGACGCCTACGCAGAAGAGATCAAGTATTTCAAAAACTGCGTTCTCTCCGGCCAGTTCCCGGATAAGGTGAAGGCGGAAGAGCTGCGGACAGTTGTGGGGCTGTTGAATGAGTTTTGAGGAAAAAGGCAGTGATTCATCCATTTGCGATGAGCCACTGCCCTTTATTTTTTCTGATCTTTTTTTCTATTGATTTCTTTGCAGCTCGCCATCTTCGGCATTGCTATATCCAGCATCTTTAAATTCCTGAGAATATGTAGCATATATGCACTGCTTTTTCGTATCTAATTTGTAAACAACAGAGTACTCATAACCATCCAAAAGCTGTCCTCCATCTACAGGTTGATTTATATAGTTTTCTTTAAAGTATGCTGTCACATACATGCCGTCAGCTGAAACTTCATAGATTCCATGATCCGCATTCCTCCACCCTACTTGCACTACTGTACCATCTGGATTAAAGGTGGTCTTGTAACTGCTTGCCCATGCATTGTCTTCATCATAATCTTCGCTATACCATATCCCGGTTATATCAAATTGCCCATCTAAATCGTTTGCTAATTTATCTCCTTCTATTACATTTATGGGAACCGGATTTATTGTACATAATACCTCATCAAATACCCAATAACCATCTATATATTCAAGATGAACATCATATGGATCTTTCCATAATAATTCGTCACCAGAATATTCATAAATGGTAATTGTATATCTTATATCATTTTCTCTGACAATTTTGATATCATAATAATGCGCTTCTGAATCACAAAAACCATCCGATTCTAACACATATACTTTATTATTCTGTTCATACCAATCCTTTTGAGAAATTAATTGTTCTGCAACTTCCTCAGTAAAGTAATGTTTCGTCAAATCAAGTACATCATTTAAACTATTTATTCCTTCATAAGTTACTCTTTTATATTCCCATGGATTTCCATTTTCATCATATTCAACATAAGTATCGTATTCATCTACATGCTCTCTGTCCCAAATCCAAAACCAGTTATATGCAAATTCAGACGCCTTATGTATTGCACTAATGATTTCCTCATCAGACAATGCACTCTCTTTTTGACAATCTTGCGACTGACTGTTTGAAGTATGATACTCCCCCCATTCGCATAAGAATGGACAGTTTTTTCCACTGCCATCATTCCAAGTCCCATCTTTATTTTTCTCATAATACATACCATAGTGTTCATATCCGCCTTGGTGATTAGGCTCTCTCAGTGCCCAGTTTTCATAGGAAAATGGTTCGCCTGTCACCCAAGTCCACACATTTTCTTGGTCTATATCGGATAATCCAAACAACACAGAATATAATCCCATATCAGTGATATAGGAATAGAGGAACTCATCTTCTTCCTTACTGGTAACAGTCGCAAGATAACCCCCCTGTGATTCACAATATTCTTTTGCTTCTTCCCATGTTGTTACTGTATCAAGATCATAGATATAGTAGTAATGACCTTTAAATTCAGCGGCATCAGTAGGAGCCTTTGTCGTATCTGATGTCGTAGTGGGAGTTTTATTTATGATAAACATATTATTGAGAATATCATAATATTTAAGCATTGCATCAATTTGTCCGTTATACCAGCTTTCTGTTGTTTCATTTGGCTCCTTAAATGCATCAAATAAGGCTCTAAAATTCGACAGCACCCCCGCATCATTAACAAGCAATTGATAAACCAAATATTCACCACGTGCATGAGTTGTTATTAAGAGTTTATAGTAATTACACTTCGTTTGAATGGTGGTTAGCGCATCTGTCGAATCGTAACTTTGGGGTGTCGGGACATTATGATTTGCTTCTACAATAGCGTTTGCAATGTCTGTAAGCACTTTCATCTCTTGGTATCTATTAAAAGTATTTGTAGTGCCAAATCCAATGTTTCCAGCCAACATCGTCATGTGAAAAGCAAATTGACCAGCCGACCTTATAGATAAAATCGAATCTGCCAAATTGTTACCACAATCTACAAACCACTTTACTGTTTCATCAGACTGATAAAGATCTGCTGTTTTTAATAAATCAAACGACAGATTTTCGACAAAAAACTTTGCATCATAATTGGCTATCGTTGCTGTAGTCTCCGATAAATATTCCAACCGTTTTTTCAACAATGTATCATTTGCTTTCAGCAAGGAAGAAGAAACACTTTTTAGTTCATCGGTTTTAGCATATTTATTGACAGCTTCGAGAAGTAATTTTGACTGTGAATAATCCTGAATAGTCGTTTGATAATATTTTGCCTGTTCTATATTGTCAATTACAACTTCCTTTCCTCCAGTTGCCGCATCAATAATAGGAGATATGGTTTCTAGGAGATGTGCTCCACCTACAAATTCTGCGGCAATGTCAACGATATCCATAGTATAGTCTATACCATCTTTTAAATCATCAAATTCACTTTGAGTTGCTATATGTTCTGCCAGATTCCCACTTTGCATCATAATAAGATTAGATAAAATTTCCGCATACTTTTGTTTATCTGGATACTCTTTAATTATTTTGGATGCTGCATCAATAGACCAACTTAGCACTCCGTTTTCTTCTGTATTATTGACCATACGCCAATATCCTACTGCCGTATCATCATTGAAAAGTTCATTAAACATATGCTCATTTGCAATATATTTCTGATAAATTAAATACTTTTCTTCATCAGTGTACTGCGGTGTTACATCCTCTGCGAATGCTACCAACGATAGATTACAGAAGCATATTGCAAAAATGAGTATAACGCTGATAATCTTTTTCAATCTTCCACCTCCGATAGCGCATTGATTGCATTAACCAAAGATTCGTCAAGGAGTTGCTGAACGACATCATCTGAGTGAATTATAGTACTACCATTTTCAACTGTAATGTTTGCAGATGCTTCAATCTCTTGAACATCATATTTCTTCAGTGCCAATGACTTAATTAAGTATTGCTCTGGATTTTTAGTTAAAGCTGCTTCTTTAAACAGCAATTCATAATTAGGAATTTTTACCATTATTATGGCAGTTCCTTCTGTGTCACTTGTCATCTCAATCATCGATTCTTCGATAGCAATATTTTTTGTATTTATGAACTCTAAAAGTTTATCTTCCCGGTACGCTGTAACCACTGGAATTTCAATTATATCCAAATACGAAAGCCCACCAATTATCCCAATCGAAAAAGATATTAAAATAATTAGCCATAATAAGAATTTTAAAATAATTATGCAAACTTTCTGTCCAAAGGTCATGCTTGCCCATTTTTCTTTTTTCTTGGCTTTTTTCGCCGCTTTTTTATCTGCCTTGCGCTTTTTCTTAGCTTCCTTTTTACTTAGCGGCTTTTCTGATGTGGGGGCTGTTTCTTGTATTGACTTCGCTACATCAACCGCTTCTGACTTGTCGCTTTGCTCCTTTAATTTATCCACATCACAATTTGGGCAAAAACCGGTAGTATCATTCAGTTTGGCACCGCATTTTCCGCAAAATTTAGCCATGTGTTTTTCCCTTCCTATTCTGTCAAGCCTAAATCTATTGATTTTACTGGCTTTGACGATTTTTATTTTACCTCAAACAAAAGCCGAGAGTGATGGATATCGTAGTATGTTGTGGTCAAGCTTTTTTGTAACACTACGACCTAATTTCTGCCACAGGGTTTATGCAACCCCGTAGCGTGCCTCGTAAGGCGTTTTGTAATTATTATAAGAATGCGGACGTACATGATTATATTGTACATACGCAAATTCTTCGATAGCTGTGTAGAGTTCATCTTCTGTATGATAATAATGCTGGTAAATACACTCTTTACAATGCCAACAAGCTGCATACATCTTTGTATATTTCCTTATTCGGTTGCTCGCCTTAAATAATAAGAATATATCTCGTCCCTTCCAACATACTGTAGAGTACATTCTATATTGTTGTTATCAACCATCTGCCCCTCTAAATAAACTGATATATTCATTGGTTCTGCCTGATCATCTTCATTACTATAATCTTTGTCTAAAACCATATTACAAGAAAATGTTCCATCCTCATAAATATGATATGTTCCACTACCTTCAACTCTCCCTCCAAGTATCATTAGTGCTCGTCCCATCGTATCTTCCGATTCAAACTTCAAATCCATAGCTTCCGCCAAACATACGTCATCATAGTTAGACCAGAGTCCACAATATCCTGTTCCTTCTGCGTTAAAATTCACATCTTCTGTCAATGCATTTGGCATTCTGGTGTTAAGATCTTGACAAATTTCCTGCCACCACTCTGTTTCCACAATATCACTTATTGGCATATTTGTATCATGATTTCCATTAAAAGAAAAATTATCGGTTGTTCTATACACATACCCATTTTTGACATAATATCGCCCATAGATTTGATCATAGTACTGGATTATTTCTCTTCCTTCCGGGAGTTCATCTTCATCAACTTTAACTACTAGATCAAAATCAATTATTTCATTATTCTCAAAATAAAAATCTACTGTGATAAGTGCATTCGAACCTGGATCAATTATATTTAAATAGCTTACTCGTTCGATATTTCCATCACTATTTGCGTACATTTCTACTGTATTATTATCTGTGGTTTCCATTACAATTTTCTGATCTTCGCTTTTTATTCTATCAATTGCGATATTGGTTTTTAATACAGATTGATCCACCCAATCTGATTCTTCTCCAGTTTGCAGAATTTCTTCTTGCAATTCCGCCCAATTACCATAATTTAAATCGCTAACAAAATGTTCAAAATTATTATATGCTATTTTGATGATAGAAACATCTTCTATTCTATCAGCTTCACGCTCTCCTTTCTGCATTCGGGCATTTCTTTGTACAGGACAAATATTATATGCTATTAAAGGTATTACGTTTTTCGTATTCCTATATTCAACAATATATTTATTAAGTACATTCTTCAATTTTCTAGTAGATTCAATATACTTGTTATTTTCCCCATGTGATTCATCATAATTACTATATAAATAATTCCATTCATCACTTCCTTTATTTCTAATTTTTAATGCACAATTAGTTAATTTATTATTTTCAAAATATTCTACACACTGTATTTCTTCTTCAGTAATATATTTTTGTTCCGTTATACTTTCTGTTAGGTTACAAATCTCTATATTCCATTCATAATAATAGTTTTCTTTTTTTTCAATTGAAAGGACTTCATCTTTTCCATTCTCATCTACGCAATATTCCCTTTGTGCCTCACGTACTACATAAAAATTGTCATCTTTCTGTACGATATAATAATACATTTCATCATAATCATATGTATAAAAAAAATTATGTGATTTTAATAAACCAATTTGATGTACAGATGCCTCCGTATCATCTTTATATGCATAATAGACACACATAGGTGAGTCTGCTGATATATATATAATATCTTTTTCACCATCATTATTATAATCATCATAATATTCCGGAATAATTCCCCATCCACCATTTGCATATGCAGAAAAATAATCATCAATCGATTTATATAATGTTATTGAATCATATCCTTCATATTCAAAATTCTGTTTTACTTTATCATACAGATTTCCATCAACTAGTCTGAAATCTATCAATTGATCTTCTGATTCACTGAAATCTTCAGATAAATCATCTTCCTCATCCTGATTCCAACCAATCTCTGTACTCTCTGTTTCCACTATACCGTTCTCTAATGATCTCTGCTCTATATCATTGCCACATCCTATAAGCAAAGCACATAAAGCAAGCAAACTACATAATATTTTCTTTTTCATTTATCAACTCTCCATTTTCAAGTTATTTGCCTCTGATAATACTTTTTGTTCCCATTCTTTGTATTCTATGCTCTGTTCTAAATCATGGTTTTCCGCTTTCTCCGGTATATTCGCATCTGATGCATATCTCCAACGAATCAAATGATCATTATTAAAATAAAAACGATGTGCATCATCCCCCTCATAATAAGCAAAAATCAATTGTCCATCTTTATAATAAAAACGTTTTGAGTATCCATCCTTTTTAGAAACATCTATTACTAAAACTAGTTCTCCATTATCATAACAATAATCTACATTATTAACGCCGTTCGTTTGGTATTCTCCTTCTATTACACCCTTTTCAATTTCATTATAAATAGTCCGAATATTTCCTACAATTTCTTCCACATTATTTATATCTTCCACCTCTTTTACATTTTCCGATACATCGCTTTCTGTAAGTGCATTAGGTACTCTATCTTTGATATCATCACAAATTTCTGACCACCAATCCGTAGATAACATATCTTTCAATGAGATTCTTACATCATGCATTTCATTAAAACTAAAATCATCCGATATACGATAAACATATCCATCTTTAACATAGCACCGTTCACGAACAGAATATAAATTTCCATAAAAATCATCATTCTCCGGATAATCATATTCATCCGATTTATAAAATTCCAAATCACACCCTATGATTTTGTTACTATTAAAATAGAAATAAACCCTGATATCTGCTTTTATATCAGCATCAAATATATCCTCATAAGTCAGTTGATCTATATTGCCAAAATCATCTGTATAAATGTAAACAGATTTATTTCCTTTGTTCTCACATTCCCACTTATGAACTTTTCCTATTCTATCAATAATTTTATTATTCACTTCTATTGCATATTTATCAATCCAATTCGATTGCTCACTTATTTCTAGAATTTCTTGTTTCTTTTCTTCCCAATTATCTAATGACGTATTCCATTGTGAATTACCATTATTATAAGCAATTTTCATTTCGGATATATTTTTTATTTTTGATCCTCCACCATTGATTTCTTCTTCTTTTAGGTCACTATACGTTGGCGTGATATCAAAAGCACATATCGGCTGTACATTCGATCCATTTCTATACTGATCAATATAATTATCAATTTCCTGTTTCATTTCATTTGCAGCATATGAAAACTTTTTATATTTTGTTTTCGAATCATGATTATCATAATTACAATATAAGTATGTCCAACTATTATTTTTCTGAACATCAGTAGCAATTCGCAAACAACTATTCACCAATTTACTATCTTCAAAATATTCTGAACAGCTTAAACACTTTTCAAGTACACTATCTTTATTTTTTATACTTTCTGTTAAATTATAAATATCTATACTCCAGTTATAATAATAATTATTTTCAGTTTCATCTAGAGAAATTTTATTTTGCATTTCTCGAACATAATATGTATTATCTTCACTATCCACAAAATAATTATAAATTTCAAAATAATTCAACGCATTCAGATCATATTGACAAGACGATCCTATATTTTTGTGAATACATAAATCCGCCGTTTCGTTTATATATGGATATTCTATACTCCAAAAACTATCGCTATTTATATAAACAATATCTTTTTCTCCATCACCATCATAATCCCCCAAATACTCCGGAAAAATTTTCCACCCTCCATCTGCATTTGAGAACCAATAATCATTGTCCGGAAATTTAGATAACCATACACTATCTCTTTTTTCATATTCAAAGTTTCTATTTACCTTGTTATATAGACTTCCTTCCACCAGCCTAAAATCTATTATTTCATCCTCTGCTTCGTCTTCCTCATATAAATCTCTTCTTTCCGTTTCTTGTTCTGCTTCAGTTTCTATACTCTCCTGTTCTGTTTCACTATTGTCTACCACTTCCTGTTCTATATCTGTACTACATCCTGCTACTAACATACATAAAAGAAATATCCCACAAATTTTCATTTTTTTCATTTATAATTCCCCCCTCTTTAACTTTCACATACTCAGGAAAAATCACTCTACATTTTCTTCCGTTATCTCAGCAGGTTCTTCTTTTAATTCAAAATATTCATCTTCTATCCCAACAATATAATTTCTTCCTTTTAGATCTATTGTTTCGTCCTGTATTTCTGTTTCTTCCATTTTTTCTTCAGTAATATCTGTAGCTCCTGTCTCTTCATAAGTGGTATCATTCCAGCCTGCCTGCTCATCATCATCCATATCATCCTTTTGAACATTATTTTTTGTTAAAAACTTTTCAACAACCGGTTTAATATTTGAAACATTTTTAATCCCTATAATCGCAATTATAATAATTAACAAAACCGGGATAAAAAATTTTTTTCTATTTTTCTTTTTAGAATTTTCTCTCCCAGTCTTTACAATTACAACTTTTGCCCCGCATGCGGGGCAAAAAGCTGATCCTTCCTTTATTTCTTTACCACAATTTCCACAATACATAAAATATCTCCTTTTCAGATTAATATCCTATAATATATGAATCCGATTATTCATCAACTGTTTCCTGTGCTGGTGCAGTATTGGAATATTCTACTCCCTCCAGAATCAATGAACCATTCTTAACGGAATCAATAGTTGCTGTCTCTGTTTCACCATAAAAATTAGTCAATTTTAACTGATTGTCATTTACAATGCTCCATGTTCCAGTGCCATACTCCCCATCGATTTCGCAGGTACCATCATCATACAAAATGAATGATGCATCTTCTCTCCCATCTCTGTACCAGGATCCCAGTAAATTTTTTTCTTTAATTTTTCCAGAACATCCTGTCATCAACAATGCCAAAACTAAACTCATCGCTACAAAATTTGACATTTTCTTCATTACTTTTTTCCTCCTGTTCATCACTCGTTATCAATATAAACTAATTTCCACTCTCCATCTTCTTTTGACATAACAATATTCATATCCTGCTTGGAAGATCTACTTCCCTTTTTCGCTGTAACCGTCACATCTGCAACAACTACTTTTTCAATTACACTGAGATCAAAATCATAGTAACCAGATCCTAATTCATCAATCAGTGCTTCCAATTTTCTCTCCGACAAATTGTAAGTTTCATTAACTTCATAAGACAATTTATAATTATGTCCAACAGAAGACTCAAAAGAATCCAAACTATCCCCAACAAGATCTTCAAAATAGCTCTCTAATAAATCCCATTCTCCATCGTTTTCAAAATACATTCCGCTGGCAGAAGAAACAATTTCATCAATATCATATTTTTCGTACGCTATCATAAATTTGCGTAAAAACCCATTATAGCCTGTATACTTCGTTATCACGTTAAATACGGTTACTCCAATTACAACGAGCAATGCTAAACCAATAATTCCCTTCATTACTTCCTTCTGTTTTTTCTGCTTTTCTGGATCTGTTATCTTTATATTCGGAACATTCGCATTTCCTCCATCTAAAGGTGTTCCGCAATTGCCACAGACCCTCGCATCATCTTCCAACTTAGCTCCACAATTTCCACAAAACTTTGACATGTCATCTCTCTCCTTTGTTTTTATTTTGTTTCTTATTTCTTTTGTTTTTTATAACAATAATTGAAGTAAATACAAGCAAAAAAGCACTGCATCCTGCAACAACATATATCCAGATATATGTTTCTACTTTTTCACCATAACTGTTTTTAGTTGCCCGCAGTTTCAAATCATATTTTCCATCACCGTCTTCATCGATATTCAACACACTTTCATCCGCTATTGTTGCAACTGTATCAATTTCGGTTTTTTTAGTTATCTTGATATTTCTGAATTTTCTGAGATCACTATAATCTCCATTTTCATCCATAAATCCTATTGTATAATTCATGTGTCCATAACCAGTCCCGACTATTTGAACATCATAATCTGCACCCTCCTTTAAGCGAAGAACTTTTATTCTATCATCTGCCCCATTACTCTTGTCCTCATTTTCCTCAAAGGTCAACGTTCCAAAATCTGTTCGAAGATTTAATTTTTTCTCAGCAGAACACAATTTCTCTCCATTGTAGGAAACGGTAACATCCACAGGACATGCAATCCGGATATAAATATATTTTTGACCATTGATTTGATCTGCCATATCTTCAAAGAAAAATACCAGATCATCTGCATTTGCCACTTCATAATGACACCCATCACTTGCAATTTTTTCCATCAAGGTCTGTGCAGAAGATTTATAGCCAAGACTCTCAAAGAATCCTAATGTATAAATAATAATGCCATCATCCTTAATTTCATCAGCATATTCTATAAGTGCATCCCCTTCTTTTCCCGTATTCGGCTCACCATCACTCATCAGAACTATTATCTTCTTCTTTGCATTCCCTGCTTTTAGCATTGAATATGCTTCTGATAACCCCGCCTCTATATTCGTTCCACCATCACTATAAATATTGGAAACTATTCTATTTAACTCAATTTTGTTCCTGGAAAAATCAGCTAATGTAGCAGCCGAACCATTATAAGTGACAATACCAATATTCGCATCTTCGTCTAATATCGTATCAATAAAGTTTCCTGATGCTTTTCGTGTCTCTTCTATTGGGGTTCCTCCCATACTTCCAGAAACATCAAGTACAAGTACAATATCCCTTTCGTCAGAAAGACTAACATTCTTTTCTTCTGTTGTGATTTTCGGTATGCTCCCTGCATCGGAAGAAATCAATGATTCATCTCTCGAATTATTATTTTGTGATTCAAAATTGGTAAATATTTTTAATTTATCCCCTTCTCCACTTTTCACCCGAAGTGAAAATTTCTTATAATAGGTAACTTTTGATTCTTCAATTCGTTGTGAAAGTAATGCATAATAATAATTATTTTCCTGTAATTCAACCATATTCGATTGAAAGGGATACTTTTCTCCATCATAAAAAGCCTCTAACGAATAATCAGAAATTTCATTTCCATTTACGTCAAAAACAGACACATCCGCCCCTGGAGAAACTGAATAATCTGCCCCAAAATCAAATGCATATAAATTTGCTAAAAAATTCGATTTTTTTACTGTAACATTGAAACTTTTAATAGTCTCTTTATTGGCATTATCCAAAATCGTAATAGTATATTTTCCATTTTCTAAGTTAATACTACATGCATCTTTTGACTGATGGGTTATAGATTTTGAATATTCTTCTCCTCCTATCCCCAGAAACCCACCTGAACTTTTTCCTTTAATTTGAATACTATAATCATCATAGTAATTTCCCTGTTTATCGTATACGTTAACATCTATGGAATTACTGCATCTGTAATTTTCAGAGTCATATATTCCAACCTTCTCAAATGCTTCAATTATAGCTTTTTTCTGAATCAGAGAATATCCAGATGCCTGTGCCGCCTGTTCCATGCAAAATCTCAGATCATAAAATGAGCAATTCAGTGGTAATCGCACCAAGGTTTTATACCATAACATCTGTAATTCATCGTCTGTAAATTTATTAGATTCACTCATTAGATACGCAGCATGTGAAACCACAGTTGCATAACCATGATTATCATTTTCTCCGGATTTATTTTTTTCTGTTATAGAAGCCGGATACTTATACTTTCCTGGATCACTTGCGTCTCTATGTTTTCCCCCAACAACAGTTAAGTCCATGTCCCAATCTTTATTAAAGAAACAAGAAAATGTATCTGCTAATCCTTCTGCAATAGCCTCGGATTCAACCTTATTGCCCATTGATGCATTATATACACGTTCAATAATGTGCGTATATTCATGTGCAAGTATATCCTGCTCATCCCCCTTCAATGAATAACCTACAGTTAAAAAACCATATGTAATTTTTGTTCCATCCTTTTGATCAAATTGTTTTTCTCCTCCTGTAGCATTTTTCCCCCAAAAGTAACCATCATTATAACATACTAAAACTCCTCCAAATGGAACCTCCTGATTAAAAGTAGTTTTATAATAATCAGCAATTGCGCCTACGCCATTCAATACATTAATCGCGGTTTCTGGAGATTGCTTAATTTCATCCGTCGTATTTCCAAAAATATTGTCTCCAACACTTATAACTTCCTTTCTTTTATCCCAATATTTCGTTCCGCTTCTACTACTACGTTTATTAATATTGTATAAATAAATACTGCGATCAACATCATGCATTGTATAAGTATTGTCAGATTCATTATATTCCACAGGAACTTCCTTTGTTCCATCAGCATTCATTCCTATAGAAGAAGCATCATTTATATTACATATTTCATCTAAAATTTCTCCGGTATTGGCATCAACAATTACCGTATATTCCTCACCATTAATTACAATTAACTTATATGCCAATCGCGATTTACCATCCTGATTGTAAATCACCCGCAAATCATCTGATAATTCAGGAATACTTATATCATCATATAAAACTCCCCAATTATTTTTTGCATATTCCTTAATTAACGTTTGCACCTGATCATCCGATACTTGTGTATTCATAGAGATATCATTATCAATATCTATAGCATCAGATATCATGTTCAGCGCATCTCCATCCTCTGTTGCCACAACAGTAACATATCTCCCATACACAGGAATTTCTTTATAGTATTGTTGCAATTTATAGAAACATTCATTTCCAATTGAACTGGAAACATATAATTTCAATTCATCAAAGGCATTTTTATATCCTAACTTTTTTGCAACCTCTTGTGCTGCCAAAACAGCTGAAGTTTCATCCGTTATTGACCGTTTCGTAAAATCTTTTTGTAATGTAATAAGCGAACTATTAGAAGAATACGCTTCAGTATTCTTTACTCCCAATACTTGCATAATCTGACTCACGCTTATTACACCCGAATATTCCAATAATATTATCGTAATTCCAGTCGCCACACATAAAAGTAATGTTGTCAAAAAACTTTTTTTTAAAATTTTTTTGATTTTTTGTTTTACCATCCCTTTTCCGTATTTTGCATTTTTAATAGCTTTTTTTTGAATTTTTTGTTCTTTTTTACTCAAAGAAATACTATTATTGTAAACCTTTGCAGCAATCCTTTTCTGATCCTCAAGCTTTTCCCCATCGCATTTCGGACATAGTCCAGTTTTTTCATCCAATTTAGTTCCGCACTTACCACAAAATTTTGCCATTTATGCTCTCCCCTCAGTTGTAAAAAGGGCAGCAGACAAACTCAATATTATCCACTACCCTTTACTACATTTTCACTACATATATTTGTTAATTAAATTATCGACAATCGGTATCGGGCGTGTTCCCTGATTTAATGCCTTGATCCCCAGACTAAGTAACAATATTTTTTGAATAATATTAAGTGCTGCTATAATAGCCTTAATCAAATCTGAAAGAACTGTAATTTTAAAACTTCCCCCAAAGATTGAAGCGACATTATCAATAAAACCAATTACATTCGGCACAAGGTTTGCAGCTGTTGTAAAAAATGAAAATACCATCAATAACGCTACTGCTTTCACAGCACTTCTTCTCAGCCATTCATTTTCTTCACAAAGCAAAATATATCCTGCCAAGATAATTACTGCTATATATCCTCCAAATAAACCAGCAAAATAAACAGCTGCCCCGATCATTCCAACCGAAATTCCAACTTTTGTCTTTTGCATAATTATTATTCCCCCTTATAATTTTGTTCCGCATTCTACACAAAATGCCATATCATTCTCAACTACCGCGCCACAATTAGGGCATTTTCTTTCCTGACTTTCTTCAACAGTCTCATCTTCAGGCACGGTAGCAATCCTTTCTACTTCCATCGGATTACCACAGGAAGTACAAAAACGCATACCTTTTTTTACTATAGCCCCACACTTTTCACATTTGACGCAATCATCAGATACAACAGGTTGAATCTTAGGCATTACAGCTCCACAAGAACTACAAAACGCTGCGCCATTAGGAACTTCTGCTCCACATTTCTCACATCGCTGTACACCTTTGATTTCTTGAATCTGTGCTTTGTAATCTTTAATTTTTCCCTCGGATTCAGTAACTGCATTTATCATTCCAGAAAAATCATCCTCATAACTATCTCGATGAATGGAAACATATAATTTTCCGATCTGATAGTACTGATTTGTAATTTTCTTTTCTTCTTCTGAAATTAACGAATTTAATCGCGAAGTATCCGCCAACTCCTTTGTTTTTGCTAAGGTCTTTTGACTAGCCTCTGTAACCGTTTTACTCAACTTATCCAAAAATGCCATTTTTTCTTCCTCTCTTTACATTTTTTACTAAAATGTGAAAATTATTTTACATAATTCTCTCTTATTTCGTCTTTTTCATCATTTTTCTTCTATTATTATATAATTCTTTTTGCGTATCGTCAATTCGTTTCGCGTCCATTTGTTTCTATTTATAGCCGTTTTGTTACAATCATCTTGAAACCAGACTATATATTAACTTTACAACACCATATCGAGGATCATGCATGACATCATTTGGAGAACGCCTGAAACAACTCATGGAAGATCAGTCTATTTCCCAGCGTGATCTGGCTGCTGCCCTGAACATTTCCAAGTCAACTGTCAGTGGATATGTCAACAGCTACAGAGAACCTGACTTCAAATCCCTTTTGGAAATTGCTTCTATCTTTCATGTAACAACAGACTATCTGCTTGGAAATTCCGATATTCCGTCTCTTCCCACCTCTGCTCATAACAATCAATCCATTCTTTTACTTTCCTACTTTGAACAGCTCAGTCCTGAAGTACAGAATATCGTTTTAAAAGAAGTAAAAGCACTTACCAAACCATAATTTACAACAAAGGCAGTGATACCCACTTTTCATGGGATCACTGCCTCATTCAACTCCACTTCTTATTTTATTGCTTTCTTTCAGAGAATCGTAAGCTGCATCATTCTTCCGCCAGTTTTTTGTTACAGGTTTCCTTTTACACCTTATATTCCTACGCTTTCATCCCGTACTTTGCCGCCATTTGCTCAAATACTTCCGTCTCCATCAACCTTGCGATATACTCTGTGTCCCCATTCTGCGACATTTTGGCAACCAGCTTCAGCGTATTTTCCCGTTCCTGTTTCATTCCTTTTTGAATTCCCATTTTCATTCCACGAGCTACACCACGCTCTTCTCCCTGTTCCGTAGCATAATTCATCGCGTTGATCCAGTCCCTCTCTGCCTTCTCCTGCCTCATACACTCAATTCTGACTCTTTCGTCCTCTGTCAATGTAATCATCGTCTCCACTGCCTCCTTTATTTTTTCATTTTTCTCTGACAATTCCTGTAGTTCTTCCCAGGTTTCTGCAGTCAGCGTTTTTGCCCAGTCGTACAAGCCCGACTGTCGCTCTCTTTCTTCCGCTTTTTCTGCCTGCCGTAAAGACAGTACACAAAGCTTCATTTTATTTGTAAAAACGCGGTCATGCTCCGTGTCCCACAGCTCGTATACCTGATAAAACGGATTCTTTCCGGATTTCCACAAATCGAAATCAAGAATTCCAATCTGTACCGTTGTTTTCAGGTTTTTATAATCTTCTCCCTTTTTCAGATCCAACAGATTCTCTGCCAGATAATACACTCCACGCTCATTCCAATTTCCCTCATCCAAAACCTGCATCTCCAGATTTACACGGATATTTCCATGCTTCTCCATCAGCTTTTCCGATAATTTTATTTCCTTCTGCAAGTGTTATTTCCTTATAATGTACTTTCTCAATTACTCCATTCCGTATTTATCCATCATCCTCCGATAGACTTCCGGCTCCATCAACCTTGCAATATACTCTGTGTCCCCATTCTGCGACATTTTGGCAACCAGCTTCAGCGTACTTTCTTTCGCCTTTTTCATTCCACGCAGTTCGCCCTCTTTCATTCCCTCTTTTATTCCAACACTTTTTCCCTCTTCTCTCAGTTCCTCTGCCCATTCTTCCATCGCTTTGCACATATCAATACTCTGCCACTCAAAATGTGTTTAAATATACTCAAACACATCGAGAAATTGAAGTCCT
>OLOT01000069.1_pt1 | contig 74929 bp, 60 predicted proteins | sample 1671991 | NCBI WGS metagenome assembly OLOT01 (sample SAMEA3136634, study PRJEB25190) | human gut metagenome | biome: human gut; feature: human-associated habitat; material: faeces | place: Austria | collected 2013
GTTGCGGCATCCTGGCTCGAAGGTGACGTTGTGGATGGAAAATTCAGGAGTGTCGAGCACCGACGCGAGATAGCTTTGACCTACAAAATACTGGGCAAAGCCGTCGTTCGGCTCTCCTATGGGGAATGTGCTTGGATTTTCCATAATGGTCCTTTCGTTGCAATACGCGTTCATTGAACCTCGACGAAAATGCCGTGTCAACGTATAACGAGTGACGAACATGCTTTTCCATGCAGCAAACGCATATACGTATAATAGAGGCAAGAGGTACGCATTAGGTTCATTCGCGGACCGAGCGGTGCTATAGAAAGCAACATTTCACACATCCAACAGGCAAAGGAGCTCCATCTGATCATGACCGACATGAAGTACGCGCCGCTAGGCTGGTCCGGCATCAAAGTATCCAAAGTATGCCTTGGCGGCATGAGCTTCGGCAAAGCCTCACCAGACTTCCATCAGTGGGCCATCGACCACGAGATCGGCGGCACGCTCAAGCGTCTAGACACCGACTATCTCGAAGAGCCGTATACCGCGCATGAGCTAGTCGGTCCGCTTTCCCGCCCAGGAGAGAAGGCCTTGGCCGGCACTTTGGCTCCCACACTCAAGGAAACCACTCGAAACTAGCTTCTCTTGACTCCGCGGGGCAGTATCTGCCATATATGCTGAGTTAGAGGTCGAGGCTCTCCACCCAAGAGGAGACTTCACCGGCCGAGGCGTTGGACGAGAGCCGTTGTCCTTCCTGCCAATCACCGGTGCCGACCATGGTCGTCAAGTCAGAACCGCTGCTGCCCAGCGGTGATGACGAAGAAGCGGCGAATAGAATGACTTTCTTGCCGATGAAGTCACGGTCAGTCACAAAGTGATTGGCCAGCCATGCGGCTCCGCCCCACCAAATCGGATAGCCGATGAACTCAGTGATTCAATCACTCACCTTTCACAGTGATGGGCAGAAACGTTCAGCAGCGCCCCTCGTACAGGAAGAAGGAAAGCGAACCGTCTTCCAAACCACCTTGAGTAAAGGAATCCCTGCGTATGGTACGTTCCGCTTTACGCGTCAAACCACGGTAATCATAAAAACCGTAATCGCAGGTAGTGTCAGTGAAGAGGAAATACTCGTTCATTCCAGCATCACGAAACACGTCAAGCATGTGATTGAACAGCTTACGGCCGACACCCATGCCCCGCGCTTCCGGAGAAACCACGAACAGCGTTACCTCAGCCTGATAGCTTTTGCCAGCATCTCGCTTCAACACTTCATCGGCCTGCAAAATCGCAATCTGATCGGCAAGTCCTCGACGACCATCCTTGCTTGCCAACAAGGGCAACGCCAAGCAATTTCGCGCAATAGCATGACGTATCCTCTGCGCTGTGGTGACACGGGACCTCAACGATCCCAATACCACGCCAAGCACCCGACCATCACGTTCAGCGACCGTAGCCTCGGTGGTGCGAGAAAGAAAATCATGCATGTCGATTGCCGCAAGTCGGTGCATATTGCGCAGACGAATCGCCTTGCGCAGCTTGTACTCACGCAACTCGCGCCCATCGTTCGGAACATTCCCGTTATTATCCGACTCATCATCCGCATACCAAGCCTGTCGAACAAGCTCTTCAAGCGCAGGAAAATCCGTGCGACGCATCGTCCGAAGCATAATCGTTTCTGAAGTCATGCTCCCCCATCCTAGCCGCAGCCATGCCAAAGCTCCGTTCATGGATGGCATAATGCACATAGTATTGCAATAGCAAGAATGCGCAGGATTTGTTGGCATTGGCGTACGACGCTTGGGAGTCTAGGGGCCACGCGCTTAGGATGAGACAGGATTGCGTGCGACACGCAATGAATGAGAGGTTCATCATGGCAACGTTGATTAGACGAATCACAGGCACTCTATGCTTAGTACTTGCCGTGGCATGCGCATGTTACGCTTTCGCCGTGCGCAATACGCATTCCGGCACGAGTTTCTGGATTGTTTGGCTAGCGTTCGCAGTTTTGTTCGCGATACTCGGATTCGGTCTGCTCTTCCGGTGGTGGACGATATTGCCAAGACTGGTCAGAGGCATATTGATTGCGGTCGCGTGTATTGGTCTGGTCGCGTTCGGCACAGTGGAAAGTTGCATCGTCAGTAAGATGCATGCGCAGGGCAAACCGGATCTTGATTATGTGGTGGTGCTCGGCGCCCAGGTGCGTAAGTCTGGCCCAAGCCTTGTACTTCGCTACCGTCTCGACAAGGCCATCGAATATTTAGATGAGAATCCGAATACCATCTGCATCGTTTCCGGCGGAAAAGGACCGAATGAACCGTTCCCCGAAGCCCAAGGCATGGCTGACTATCTTAAGGAACATGGTATTGCCGAACAGCGCATTCTTGAGGAGCCGGATTCAAAAACCACTGAGGAAAACATCGTCAACAGCAAGAAGATGATCAACGACGATAATGCTTCCATAGGCGTGATCACCAATAATTTCCACATGTTTCGCGCGTTGCAGATTGCCGACAAATATGGCTTAGACAACGCCCAAGGCATTGCGGCCGGCTCTCCCCCGGATATGCTCGTCAACAATATGGTTCGTGAGTTTTTCGCCGAAATCAAATTCCTGTTGTAGCTCACGTTTCAGCAATCTCTTTGCTCTGGTTAAGGATCCGAATACGAAATAAATTGAGGGGTGGAATCCATGCTGGATTCCACCCCTCAGCGCCCTAGAAAGATGACTCTAACGAGTCAGGCATTAAGAGAAGCTCACTCTTCGGAAGCGAGTTCGTCAGCCACAGCGGCGGCTGCGGAAGCAGCTTCAACGCTCTCGGCTTCTTCATCTTCAGCGGCTTCGCCGAGGAAGGCGCTCAGGTCCAGGGTTTCGCCCTCGGACTTGAAGGTCACGGCACGCATGCCGGCAAGCAGGCCCTTGGAACGGCCGACTTCCTGCACTGCGGAGCCGAGCTGGCCGTTGCGCATGATGGCCTGAATGAAGGCGTTCGGATCCATGCCGTACTGCTGGGCGATGGAAGCGAGGAAGTTGAACACGTCGGCCTGGGAGACCTTGATGTCTAGCTTCTCGGCGAGCACGTCGAGCACCATCTGGTCGCGCAGTTCCTTCTCAACGGTTTCTTCGGCTTCTGCCTTCTGCTCCTTGGTGGCGTTGGCCGGATCAGCGGTCACACCCTTGAGCTGCTGCTCAACCATTTCAGCCTTAATGCCCTTCGGCACCGGAATCTCCAGGCCTTCTTCGAGCTTGGCGATGAAAGCGTCGCGGGCTGCGGTGGCCTGACGGCCTTCGGCATCCTGGGAAGCGGCCTTCTTGAGGTCTTCCTTCAGCTCGTCGAGGGTGTCGAACTCGGAAGCTTCGGAAGCGAAGTCATCGTCGAGTTCCGGCAGCTCTTCAGCCTTGACGGAGTTGACCTTGACCTTGACCTGGGCCTTTTCGCCCTCGTGCTCGCCAGCTTCCAGCGTGCCTTCGAAGGTGGTCTCTTCACCGGAGGACAGGCCTTCGAGGGCCTCATCCAGACCGTCGAGCATGGTTTCGGAGCCGAGCTCGTAGCTCACGCCTTCCTGGGAGTCGACCACTTCACCGTCGATTTCGGCGGTCAGGTCGATGTTGGCGTAGTCGCCCTTGGCGGCCGGGCGGTCCACACCCACGAGGGTGCCGAAACGCTGACGCAGGGCTTCCAGACGGTTGTTGATGTCTTCGTCGGTGATTTCAGCCTTGGCGACCTCGATCTCCATACCGTCGATTGCCGGCAGTTCGATGTCCGGACGGCGCTCAACGGTGGCCACGAACTTCAGTTTGGTCTCGTCCTTAGCGGATTCCGGCACTTCCTGAACGTCGATTTCCGGCTGGGCCATCGGGTGGATGCCCTTTTCTTCGAGAGCCTTGGAGTACAGCTCCGGCACGCCGTTGTTCACGGCTTCGCCAGCAACAGCACCGAAACCGATGCGCTGGTCGATGATCTTGCCGGGCACGTGGCCCTTACGGAAGCCAGGCACGTTCACCTGCTTGGCGATTTCCTTGCGAGCATTGTCGAGATACGGGTTGAACTCTTCCGGATCAACGGTGACGGTGAGCCTCACCTTGGTCGGCTCAAGATTCCTGACGCTGATTTTCACGCTTGCGCTCCTGAAAAATACGGTTCTTCACATTTCTGCCGTTAGGCAACCTCTACATAATAGCGCGACTCACGGACTCTGCAACCAGCGCGACCTGCCACGCCCTCGCGCCCTGTTCGGTGAGGAATTGCGCGACATCACGTTCCTGCGGCTCATCCGTCCAGCAGAGATTACGCAAATACTGCGGTTTGATGATGACTTCCGCGGGTGTGCGCGTATCTTCCGCTATCTGCGCCACCACCTTGCGTGCCTTGGCAAGTGTGGCGAGGCGTTCCGGATAGCGTTCCCTCCAGACTCGTGTCGCACGTGGGGCGGATGTGGCTTGCGCTTCTTGATTCTGAGGATTGCCGTTGTCTATGACCGGCCACTCGCTTTCCGGTAGATCAAGCGCCTGCTGGATTATTTTCTTCCACATGCTTGGCTTGATTTTGCGTTGAATGGGCGCGTAGCGTTCGAACATTTTCTCCTGTTCGGCGTCGGCTTGGATGCGCACACGTTCGTTGATGGAACGCACCGCCCTGAATTGTGCGGCATTGTGCGGCTTGCGCTCCGCCACTTCGATGATGGTTCTGTCGGCAAGCAGCAGCGTTGGCGAAATATCGTATTGGCGTGCCAGCTCGTCTCGCTTGGTCCATAGTGCTTTCGCCACAGCCAAGGCCTGACGGTCCTTCATGATTTCGGTGATATGCGAGATGCGCAGCCATGGAACGGGATGCTCCTTGCGTGGCGCGGTTCCTTCGCGCAGCGCGTAATCGAATTCCTCCTCGGCCCATTCGATTTTGCCTTGACGGCGCAGTTCGGCGCGCATGATCGTTTCCAGCTCGATCAGCAATTCAACATCCAATGCCGCATAATTGCGCCAGTCACGCGGCAACGGACGGTATGACCAATCGGCTGCGGAATGCTCTTTGGCAAGTGTCAATCCCAAGTAATGCTCGGTGACGGCGGCCAAACCGAACCGTTTCATGCCGAGCAGTCTCGCGGCGATCTCGGTGTCGAACAACCGCTGCGGCTTCAATCCAAGGTCATTGAATCCCGGCAGATCCTGCAGAGAATCATGCAGAATCCATACCGCGTCGCCTACGGCAGCATTGAAATCGTTCCAATCAACACCTTCGGCAGTCAATGCCTGCGGGTCAAGCAATCCTATGCCGGCACCGTCCCTTTTGAACTGCACCAACCAATCGTCATGACCGTATCGGAAACCGGATGCTCGCTCCGCATCGGCAGCAAGAGACCCGTGTGAGGACGCCAAAGCACTGCAGTACTCGCGAAATGCCGGTAGGGTGTCGATCACATCGGGCACGCCCTCACGCGGCTCGGCCTGCAACCTTGGCTCGTCAGTCAACGGAATAATCCTCCTCGGATTGCGTCATGGACCGGAGGAATTCCGCCCATGCACCCACCTGAGCGCCTGCGTCAAGACCTCCATCGGCATAGTCTAATGGCGTCCAAGACACACGAATCTCACATCCGGTTTCTGGAGCGTCGGATTGCCCGCCAAATACCGTGCTTCTCGTAACGGTGACGGTTCCTGAAACATGTTCGACACCGTATGCGCCGATCTGGTCCACCATCGCATCCCAATACATGGATGGCGTCAGGCAGTCCCTTTCGTTGCCAGGCAATGGCAACGCGGCGAATGCGGCGCAACGCCAATGCGAATGCCAGTCGTTTCGGTATTTATGCGAATACAACACCATGATCCAACCGGTGGAACGCGTCTCATCGCAGTCCATTTCGACGCCGATGCCGAAACTCGCCATGGCGCATGGTACTGGAATCTCACGATATGACACACCTGATAATCGTGGCATGCGTTCCACGGAAAGCACGGCATCCCACACTTCGTCTGGCACGCCAGAGGGTCGAGTCAACATTGATTCAGGAGGGGCTGCGCAGGCGCACGATCCCCTACCTGTGGTGCGCGCTTCGTTGGGTGCACCTTGAGGAAAAGCATAGATGTCCACCATGATTCAAGACTACGGCAGCGACACCGTTTCCATGGTATTTCACAGCATTTCGCCACGCGTCGAATGTGAAGATTTTTCCGCGTGGCGAACGCTGGTTCAACAGTTGCGCGAATATTCCTTTTTTCGATCGCCGAGGCACTTTCAAACGATTGATTTGACTGGGATCGTTGGCTGGAATATGCGAGGCTTCCCGTTTAGTAGACGGTAAAGCCGTGCGATTGGAATTGTTCCACTACACGCTGTTTCATTGCCGCGGACGGCCCTTTCTGATCTTCCAGCGGGTAGGGAATGTCGAGCATATGCCATTTTGGGCGGCCCAGCTGATGGAATCCGAGCACGTCGATATGTTCCACGGCGTCGCCGAACGATTCGCAGATCTTCGCCACGTTCTCAACGTTTTCCTCGGACGATGTAAGCCCTGGTACGAGTACGAAACGCACCCAGATCTTCTTGCCTGCTTTGGCCAGTCGCTGTCCGAAATCGATTGTCGGCTGCAAAATGCCTCCGGTAACCTTCTTGTAGGTTTCCTCGTCACCGGACTTGACATCAAGCAGACACAGGTCGATATCGTCCACCATGTCGTCGGTATAGCTTGCGCCAAGGAATCCGGAAGTGTCGAGGCATGTGTGCACACCCATCTCCTTGGCCGCATGAAACACACGGGAGACGAATGCCGGTTGCATCATGGATTCGCCGCCTGAGAAGGTGATGCCGCCATGCGTCGCCTTGAAAAGGTCAGCATAACGTTCGATCTTTTTGACCATGGCTTCGTAGTAGACGGGTTTGCCATCACGCATTTTCCACGTGTCTGGATTCTGGCAGTACTGGCAACGCAATGGGCAGCCGCTCATGAAAACGGTCATACGTGTTCCCGGACCGTCGACGGACGTGTTGATATCCCAAGAATGCACGAAACCGATATCACCGCTTTTCAACGCGTTGATGCGATCGCGACGGTCTAATCCGATCGGCGATTCAAAGCCTGACAATCCTCCCATAAGCGTCTGGTTGACGTAGCTTTGCGATTCTCTGAGCATATGCCTGGTTGTGGAGCGAAAATGTACGTTCTCAGACATCCGTGTCCTTTCGTTGTATCTCTCCAATGGGTTTCCCATATTGTACGGGGAAAACAAGGGGCGGAGCTTTCATGCTCCGCCCCATTGTCGTCTACCGTTTCACGCGGTGCCGTTCAGTCTCAGTCGACGACAGCGCCCTGGTGGAACGTACGGGAAATCACGTCGAGCTGCTGTTCCTTGGTGAGCTTGACGAAGTTCACCGCGTAGCCGGAGACACGCACGGTCAGGTGCGGGTACTTCTCCGGGTGATCGACGGCATCCTCGAGCTGTTCCTTGCGCAGCACGTTGATGTTGGCGTGGTACAGACCATGGCCATTGCCGGCGTCCAGAATGCCCACAAGGTTGCCGATGCGCTCGTCCTCATCGCGACCCAGACCGTCAGGGGTGATGGTGTTGGTCAGCGAAATGCCGTCAAGAGCGTCGTTGTAGTCGATCTTGCCGACGGAGAACATGGACGGCAGCATACCGTGGGAGTCCATGCCGTTCTCCGGATTTGCGCCCGGAGCGTACGGGGTGCCCTTCTTGTGGCCGGACGGGAAGGCACCGGTGGCCTTGCCATATTCCACGTTGGAGGTGATGGTCAGGATGGACTGGGTCGGGACTGCTCCGCGGTACACCGGCAGGCGCTTGACCTGGCCCATAACGGTGGAGACGACCCACTTGGCGATCTCGTCGGCACGATCATCGTCGTTGCCGTACAGCGGGAACTCGCCTTCGGTGCGATAGCCGACGATCAGATCGTCATCGGCACCTTCAACGTACTCCTCCTCGTGGCCCGGGGTGGTCTTGGCGTCTTTGTTGTAGATCGGGTAAACCTTGGCGTACTTGCATGCGGACAGGGAGTCGGCTGCGATGGACAGGCCGGACATACCGCAACCGAGGGTACGGTACACTTCCTTGTCGTGCAGAGCCATCTCGATGGACTCGTATGCATACTTATCGTGCATGTAGTGGATGATGTTCAGGGCCATGACGTAGGTCTCGGACAGCCATTCGAGAGCCTTCTCGTAGTTGGCCTTAACCTTCTCGTAATCCAAGGAGCCATCGGCTTCCGGCTGAATCGGCTCGATAATGCCCTTATCGATAACCTGCATGCCGGTCATCTCGTCGCGGCCGCCGTTGATGGCGTACAACAGAGCCTTGGCGGAGTTCACACGAGCTGCGAAGAACTGCATCTGCTTGCCCACACGCATTGGGGAAACGCAGCATGCGATTGCAGCGTCATCGCCCCAGTGGGAGCGGATTTCCTTGTCGGACTCGTACTGGATTGCCGAGGTGTCGATGGAGATCTTGGCGCAGAAGCGCTTGTAGGCTTCCGGCAACTTCGGATCCCAGAAGATGGTGATGTTCGGCTCCGGGCCAGGTCCAAGGTGCTCGAGAGTCAGGGTGTTGAGCAGACGGAACGAGGTCTTGGTGACCAGAGTACGGCCGTCATCGCCGAAGCCTGCGTCGGACCAAGTCGCCCAGTACGGATCGCCGGAGAAGATCGCGTCGTAATCCTTGGTACGCAGGAAGCGCACGATACGCAACTTCATGACCAGGTTGTCGATGATCTCCTGAGCGTCGGTCTCGGTGATCTTACCGGACTTCAAGTCACGCTCGAAGTACACGTCGAAGAAGGTGGAGACGCGGCCGAACGACATTGCGGCGCCATCCTGGCTCTTGACGGAAGCGAGGTAGCCCATGTAGGTCCACTGCACCGCTTCCTGAGCGGTCTGTGCCGGGCGGGACAAGTCAAGACCATACTCGTTACCGAGGTTGATCAGCTGCTTCAGGGCCTTGATCTGCTCGTCATGCTCTTCGCGGAAGCGGATCCAGTGCTCGATCTCCGGCTCGGTGAAGTCGTTGCGATACGGCACGGAGTCCTTGTCGCGCTGCTTGAACTTGATCAGGGCGTTCACACCGTACAGTGCCACACGACGGTAATCGCCGATGATGCGGCCACGGCCGTAGGCATCCGGCAGGCCGGTGAGGATCTTGTTGTGGCGGGCAACCTTGATCTGCTTGGTGTACACGCCGAAGACGCCGTCATTGTGGGTCTTGCGGTACTTGGTGAAAATCTTCTTGATTTCCGGATCCGGCTCCTTGCCGGCTTCCTTGATGGCCTGCTCGACCATACGCCAACCGCCATTCGGCATCATGGCACGCTTGCAAGGAACGTCGGTCTGCAGACCGACAACCACATTGTCAACTTCCGGAGAATCGATGTAGCCGGCGCCGAATGCGTCAATGCCAGCCGGGGTGTGGGTGTCGACGTCGTAGACGCGCTGCTTGCGCTCTACTGCCAGATAGTTGTCATCGAGATACTGCCACAGGTGCTTGGTCTTCTCGGTGGCGTCAGCCAAGAAGGACTCGTCGCCCTCATAAGGCGTGTAGTTCTTTTGAATGAAGTCACGGACATCAATGTCCTTCTGCCAGTTGCCCTCAGCGAAGCCTTCCCAAGCCTTAGCCTGAAGCTCTTCCGGGGAGACTGCCGTCGCATCAACTGCTGCCATTTCCACTCCTTCTGGGTGTTGGTTTGGCGACGCATCGTTACGTCGTCACTAGCTACCGATTCTAGCTGCACGAACCTGTAAAGAACCTGAGTTTGAGAAGAAATAAAAGTGACATATGTCACAATTACGAAGTATAAGAAAAATCGCGGTGCCGTAATCCAGACACCGCGATTTCATATATCGAATCATCTACTTTTCATCAGAAGACCAGCGTTTCCATTCGCGATCCTGTTCTTCCCATTTGATGTTGCGTTCCTGCACAATCTTCCATGCATCGAGCGCGTCTTCCCTGGTTTTGTATGGTCCCATACGATGGCTCGCCGGTGAGATCATACCCAGTTCAGGCTGTTCGGTGACCGTATTGAAATACCATTGCTTTTCCATATCACTCCTTACGAAGCGTGTAACGAAACAATAGTTCGTCGCTGTTTTACTCGCGGAATGCGTTGGTGATCGGCAAGCGGCGGTCACGTCCGAACGCCAATGCCGTCACCTTTGGCCCAAGTGGGTATTGACGACGCTTCCATTCGGCACGATCGACCAGTCGCATAACCGTGTCGACGGTGGTTTCATCGAAACCGTCAGCCAGAAGATCCTCACGACCATGCGCATGTTCAATGTACATGGCCAGCACTTGGTCGAGCAGCTCGTACTCCGGCAGAGAATCGGAATCCTTCTGCCCTGGGCGAAGCTCGGCGGACGGGGCTTTCTCGATCGAATTGACGGGAATCATCACGCCATCCGGCAATGGCGTTCCTTTAGAGCCCTGTTCGTTGCCCACAACATGCAGTCCGCCGATGCCCATGCCCTCGGCGGCAGCCTTATTACGCCAGCGGGAAATTTCCCACACGCGAGTCTTCAACAAATCCTTGATCGGAGCGTATCCGCCGACCGCATCACCATAAATGGTGGAATAACCGCAGGCAAGCTCCGACTTGTTGCCGGTGGCGACAGCCAGAAGTCCCTTGGAATTCGAATACGCCATAACGATCACGCCACGAATACGCGCCTGCAAATTCTCAGCAGCCACACCTTCAAGATCAAGCTGCTTTTGGAAGGAGACGAACAGCGGCTCAATAGGCTGAACATCATAATGCGCGCCAATGTTCTTCGCCAAATCGGCAGCATCATCCTTCGAACCGTCAGACGAATACATGCTCGGCATGGAAATGCCATACACGTTGGCTCCTCCCACGGCGTCCGCGGCCATGGCTGCCACCAATGCGGAGTCGATACCTCCAGACAAGCCCAAGCACACGCCTTTGAAATGGTTCTTGGCCATGTAATCTTTCAAGCCCAGCACGCAGGCGGTGTACACTTCCTCATCCGGATCAGGCTTGGCCGCGATAACACCGACCTGCTGATGTTCGGCGGCAGTATCCAAATCAAAGAAGCTCAAATCCTCCATGAACATCGGAGAACGTTCCAGCAGTGTACCGTCAGCGTCAACCATGAAACTGCCGCCATCGAACACCAGATCGTCCTGACCACCCACCTGATTGAGGTAGATCATCGGCGCGTTCACTTCAGCCGCACGGCGTACCGCAAGATCGAGTCGAGTATCAGTCTTACCCTCCTCATACGGAGAACCGTTCATGGTAAGCAGCAAATCAATATGCTGCTCGGCAAGTTCTGCCACAGGACCGCCATCCTGCCAGATATCCTCGCAAATAGCCACACCAATACGTGCGCCATCCACATCAAGCACCATGGACTTATTGCCAGGACTGAAAATGCGGAATTCGTCAAACACACCGTAGTTGGGCAGGAAGTGCTTGTCATAGCCGGCCCAAACCACACCGTCATGCAACACAACAAGTCGATTACGCGGCTTAGACGTTTCACGATCAGTGCCGACCGTGCCAACCACCACAAACAGGTCGCCAAGCCCATCGGCAGCCAGTTCAGTAGCAAGCCAGTTGGCTTTGTTCCACGCGGCTTTGCGGAAGGTGGCCCGCAACGCGAGATCTTCAATCGGATAGCCAGTAAGCGTCATTTCAGGAAAAACCACGACTTGCGCATTGTTGTTGGCTGCAAGGTGCGCATAACGCATGACCTTGTCTGCGTTGGAGTCAAGATCTCCCACACAAGTATCGATTTGAGCGAGTGCGAAGCGAATGTTTGTCATAGCTGCCTAACCTACCGTTGATTTGTTGAACGTTTTATTTTCTTACGATCGCGAATTGAAAGTGGACCGCACGCGTGTCACGAAAGTTCGTTGAGCACCGTCAGCGCCGCGTTGGCGTAGAATTCCACGCCGGCCTGCAGTGATTCATCTAGACCGACGAAATGCGGGCTATGCCAATCGGGGCAGCCTTTCTCGCCATTGGAACCGATGAAGGCGAACACCGGCATGGTGACGGGCATGAAATCGCAGAAATCCTCCCCCGCCATCGAAGGATGGATTGGCTCGAGCTGCGCGTAGTCGCGCACGTTGTCAGCGACGATTTTGGATAGTTCCATGTCGGAGACGAGCGGATTCTGAAAGTCATCCCAGTCGATGTCTGTGGTAATGCCGTAGCCCGCGGCGATGGATTGGACCTGCTGCTTGAAACGTTTCTCGACCAGTTCGCCGTCGGACTTATGGAAGTAGCGTACGGTTCCTTGGAAGCTGGCCTTGTCCGGCACGACATTCCACACGTGGCCACCGTGCAGTTCGGTGATGGACAGCACGAGCGGATGGAATGGTGAGACATTGCGGCTGACGATGGTCTGCAAGGCGAGAATCATTGTGGCGAGCGCCTCGATAGGACCAGTGCCCTTGTGTGGATATCCGGCATGTGAGCCGGTGGCATGCAGCGTGACGTGGAATTTCACGCAACCGGCCATCATCGGGTCGGGGCCTACGGCGATCTGTCCGGGCGCGTAATTCGGATTGTTGTGGGCGCCGATGGCGGCGGATACGTCGGCGAGCAACCCCGCATCGACCATAGCTTTCGCGCCGAGACCGAGCTCCTCGGCAGGCTGGAACAGCAGTTTGATGGAGCCTTTGATGCGCTTGCGGCGTTTTGCGAGCCAGAATGCGGCTCCGAGCATGTAAGACATGTGCAGGTCGTGGCCGCAACCGTGCATCACACCGTCGTTGACGGACGAGAACGGCAGGCCAGTATCCTCTTGGATGGGCAGACCGTCGATATCGGCGCGCAATGCGATACGTGGGCCTGGTTGCTCGCCGCGGATCAGGCCGACCACGCCGGTTTCAAGCGGGTTGTTGAGCACTTCGATGTCGTGCGCGCGTAGCAGTTTCTCGATATAGGCACTTGTCTCGTATTCCTTGAAACTGCGCTCGGGATGTGCGTGCAGATAATGACGGATCTCAATGATCTCCGGCGTGATCTCAATATGTTCGCTCATGGTTGACGATTGTAGGCGCAACCGGACGTTTTTCCTATTTTCGTGTTCGTTTTTCGTGCCGACAATGGCGTTTTCCGCAGAGTTTCCCCGTAAGCTGGATGACGTTTTGAACGGATTCACGGGGAGATCGGCATGTCATCGGACATCAAGGCTGCGTTTTTCGATATCGACGGCACTTTGACGAGTTTCGTCACGCATGTGGTGCCGCGATCCACCATCGACGCATTGCATGCGTTGCAGAAAAAAGACGTGAAGGTGTTCATCTGCTCGGGGCGCGCACCCTCCTATATGGGTGTGGTGCTTGACACCATTCCCGTCGAATTTGATGGCATTGTTGGCCTTAACGGCCAGTTCTGCACAACACGCGACGGCCTCGATTACCGTCATCCAATCGACCTGCACGATGTGGAGATCATCACCGACTGGCTGCAATCGCATACCGATGTCGTCGCCAATTACGCGGAAAGCGACTACGGGTATTTCAATCGCACCAACGCCGCTTTGGAACGTACGTGGAACAGCCTTGGCAAAACCGCGCCGAAAATCGACATATGCAATCCGCAGCAACGTATAGGAAACCATCGCACATTCCAGATCAGCCCATATGTGGATAAGGCAACGGAAGCGGAAATCGCCGGCATGTGCGGCAACGTGCGCGGTGTGAGGTGGCATCCCGACTTCACCGACCTGATTCCTGCGGATGGCGGCAAGGCGGTCGGCATGCAGGTCGTGCTTGAGCATTTTGGTTGGTCGAAGGACAATGCGATCGCGTTCGGCGATGGCGGCAACGACGTGGATATGCTACGTTTCGCCGGCATAGGCGTGGCTATGGGCAACGCCACTGACGAACCGAAGACCGTGGCCGATTACGTCACCGACAGTGTCGACGATGCCGGAATCTCGAATGCGTTGCATCATTTTGAAATTCTGTAGAAAAGCTTTTTAAGAGTTTTCTTGCGATTTTTAAGACGGTTTTCGCGAATTTCTGCGTTTTTCATGCCCTTTATAAGTATTTTCAATAAGCGAACGCCGTGTTGCCGTCGATGGTTCCTCTATATTGGTCAATCGTTGGGTCCGCCGCGTGGCAAACGGGCGGCTCGTATAGCGAATTGAGAGAGGAATTCAACCATGCGTAACAAGAAGCTTCTCGGCGCGCTGCTCGCCGTCACCACGCTCGCGACCTTCGGCTTGGCCGGCTGCGGCGACTCTGGCTCCAACGGCGCCGCCTCCAAGGAGGATGACAAGACCATCACCGTGGCGGCCTCCCCGACCCCGCACGCGGAAATCCTAAACAAGGCCGTCAAGCCGCTCGTCGAGAAAGATGGTTATAAGCTCGAAGTCAAGGAGTTCACCGATTACGTTCAGCCGAACACCGCCACCGAGGATGGTGAAGTGGACGCCAACTACTTCCAGCACAAGCCGTACCTCGACAACTTCAACAAGGAGAAGGGCACTCATCTGGTGTCCGTGGAAGGTATCCACTTCGAGCCATTCGGCCTATACCCTGGCAAGACCAAGGATTTGCAGAATCTGCAGGACGGCGCCACCGTGGCCGTGCCGAACGACGCCACCAACGAGGCCCGTGCTCTTCTGCTGCTGCAGGATGCCGGTCTGATCAAGCTGAAGAATCCGAAGGACATCAACGCCACTCCGAAGGACATCACCTCCAATCCGAAGAACCTGAAGTTCAAGGAGCTTGAGGCCGCCGTGGTCCCGACCGTCATCAAGGATATCGACATCGCGGCACTGAACGGAAACTACGCCATTCAAGCCGGCTTCGACCCGACCAAGGACACACTGGTCACCGAAAAGGCCGACGGCCTGGCCGCGAAAACCTACCAGAACATCCTCGTGGTGAAGGAAGGCAACGAGAACACCGCCAAGACCAAGGAGCTCAAGAAGGCTTTGAAGTCCGACGAGGTACGCGACTACATCAACAAGAACTACAAGGGCGCTGTGGTGCCGGTCTTCTAAGACCCACTTCGGCTGCAAGAATTCAATGCCGCAGGTATACTACCCTGCGGCATTCTTGTTATGGAACATCAATAGGAACAGGACATTATGACGATTCAGATCGACCATCTGCACAAAAGCTATGGCAGTGGCGCCGAGGCGCATGAGGTGCTGCACGACATCAACCTGACCATCGATTCGGGTGAAGTCTTCGGCATCCTCGGCTCCTCCGGTGCGGGCAAGTCCACGTTGGTGCGCTGCATCAATCTGCTGGAACGTCCCACTTCCGGCAAAGTGCGCGTCGATGGTAAGGACATCACCGACGCGAAAGGCAAGGAGCTGGCGGACGTGCGTGCCGGAATCGGCATGATCTTCCAGAATTTCAGCCTGTTCCAGCAGCGCACAGTGCTGCGCAACGTCACGTTCCCACTGGAGCTCAACCATACGCCGAAAAACAAGCGCGAGGAGCGTGCCCGCTATCTGCTTGACCTGGTTGGATTGGCTGATCTGGCCGACCGCTATCCGAGCCAGCTGTCCGGCGGCCAGCAGCAGCGCGTGGCCATCGCACGCGCGTTGGCCAACAATCCATCCATCATGCTGTGCGACGAGGCCACCAGCGCACTCGACTCCACCACGACTGCGCAGATCCTTGACCTGCTGCGCCGCATCAACCGCAAGCTCAACGTGACGCTGGTCATCATCACGCATTCGTTGTCCGTAGCACGCAACATCTGCGACCGTGTGGCCATGATTGATGGCGGACGCATCGTGGAGATGGGCGATACGGAGGAATTGTTCTCCAATCCGCAAAGCGACATTCTGAAAACACTGATCACCGATGCGAAAGTGGAGAACCATCGCCATAAGCATGATTCCGCTTCGTCCGATGAGCAGACGGACTCGCCGACCAAGGAAGAGGTGAAGTGAAATGGGACAGATTATCTCGCAATTCATCGCCGATTATGGCGAACTGCTGGTCGAGGGAGTACGTGACACGATCATCATGACCGCGGTAGCGACGCTACTCGCGTATGTGATCGGCCTACCTGTGGGCGTACTGCTCATCACCTCGGCAAAGAAGGGCATCCGTCCGAACGCGACACTCAACACCGTGCTCGGCTGGATCGTGAACATCGTGCGTTCCGTACCATTCATCATTCTTCTGGTGGCCATCATCCCATTGACCCGACTGATCGTCGGCACTTCGCTCGGCGTGCCGGGAGCCATCGTGCCGCTGGTCATCACCGCGGCGCCGTTCGTGGCACGCGTGGTGGAGCAGTCGCTCGCCGAAGTGGACGGAAGTCTGGTGGAGGCCGCGCAAAGCTTCGGCGCCAGCAATCTGCAGATCGTGTTCAAAGTGCTGCTGTTCGAAAGCCTGCCGTCGCTGGTGCGCGGCGCAGCACTGACGTTCATCACCCTGTTCGGCTTCTCCGCCATGGCCGGCACCGTCGGTGCAGGCGGTTTGGGCGATATCGCCATCCGCTACGGCTACCAGCGTTACCAGTACGACGTGATGACCGTGGCCGTGATCCTGTGCGTCATCCTCGTGCAAATCGTGCAGACTATCGGCGACGTGATATCCAACCACATCGACCATCACGAGCGCTAAACCGACGCTTTCATGCTCCTATATACAAGAATCGGGTCTGAATAATTGTGTTCGGACCCGATTCTTGTATGCGAAGACACTGCTACGTGTTGCGCTTACTTGTTGAGTTCAACAACCCAAGCTATGATATAACCCCGAACCATCCAGAACATCGATAAACTACTTCAAAGACAAAAGAGGCGCGGCACGATTGCAGGGGCATTGATGACAGGAACACTACCAGAACAGCATAAAGCGGCGCGCATTATCGAGCATATCGTCCTTGCGATCGCACTGGTCTGGGCCGGCGGCTGTACCCTCATATGGATGCAAATAGACATGCCCCACAGCATCGTGAACACGACATCCTCTGACGGCACCTGCGAAGTGGCCATCGGCGAACTAGGCTCGCCCATGTTCTTCGGCCCAAGCACCATCACGATCAAAGTCTCCTGGGACACCGATTCCAACGTCATCGGAGCCGAGAACGTCACGGAAATCAAGACGGACCTTCACAACGACGGCAAATCATTGGACTCGGACAACTTCACCGTAACCTGGCACGGCAACATCCCGACCGTCACCACCCACGGCGAGGAACAATCGGACCAGAGCTACACGTTTAACTGGAAATAACCACCCCGAACATCACGTCTCTCCGAGAATAGTCCTCACGACCGAGCAGGCCTCACAGGGGCATAAGCATGAAAATCATGACTATAGCTACCATGCGCACCTCCGATGATAATCGTGGTCAGCTGTTTTTGGCCTTATTCCAAGGTTTTCAATTTTTGGGAAACCTGCCGATCAGTCTCGTCTTCCACGAGGTACCTACAGGCACCCAAAAATAATCCGGGAACGTTCCACCACCCTGCCGACGCTCAGCGTCTTCGCCGACCGGCACGGAAAAGTGCAATACCCCCTGTGGTTTCATGATGTTCCGCATGGGTGGTACCCAGAAGCATTCGCCCGGCAGCACGTCTCCATGGCGGACAATAGACAGAACGATACGCGGCCCATACAACCGTCCCAGCCGCCAATGGCATCCCAAATCCATCCCGAATCCCACAGGCCTATTGCAGACAGCCCAGAATGGCATGGCGAAGGTCGCCCGTGCGACCAATGCGGAGAAGCGACCGAACAATTCCAAGTAATCGTCCTTGTCAAGCAAATAGCCAAGATCACCGATGGCCTGGTACACGTTCTCGTTAGCGCGCCCATCGTACCGGGCACAATAGCAGCGCTCGTCATGCGCGCACAGGTTGCGGTAGAACACCAGTCTGTTGAAGATGCTGTCCAACCGCTTGATGGTGATGCACCGCAGCCCGTCGTGCGTGTCCGCATACAAACCGATGAAACTTTCGGCGACCGCCAATCGGACGGCCGGGGACTGGACTTGGAAGAACCATACCGTCTGGCCGAAAGAAAGATCGTTGGCCAGCACTCACAACGGGACCTGGCCGTTGTGGTCTTCCATGCAATGGCGGATATACGCCTTGCCGCCATAGTCGCCCCTGTTGCGCGGGTTGCCGTCCAACTCAGGTATCCGCTTGAAGACCTTGTCGATCAACGCCACGGCGCTCGGACGGCGCCTGGAATCATAATAGTCGGGATTGAGATACGGGTTGACCTCGTCGGGGTGCGGTTCAGTACAACATCCGCTTTCCCTTTTGGAGCATTAGGGTTTCCTCTACTGTTTTCATCGCGTTCACTGAACTTATTTATGAATCGACTCGGCTTCATCACTACCGTGCCGCTTTGTGATTGCAAACCAAGTTTTGTGGCAATCTGGTTATACACATGAACCTGTTGCTCATGATTTACCAAAATATATGCGTTTCCCACACGATGATATCCAAACGACCCTGTCCCCTGACCATCAAATTCGAAATCATCATCCTCATAATCAGCATCGTCAAAGTTTATTTCTGTTGAAATACGGTAAAACAGATGGCTGAGCAGCACAGTTTTACCAGTTCCCGCAGCACCTTGCACAAAAATAAGCTTCGACGTTTGTTGGTCTGTTTGCCCAAAATCATTATTCAAAACATCAGACAAAGCCTGTATGACAGATTCCTCAGCAGCGACCTGATCATCGCTAAGCTGATGGAACGAAGATGCTTTAAACAAAGCGGAATCACGAATGATCTCCTCTGAGGGGAATAACACCGGATCCCGTTATGAAGCCCAAACCAAATATTCGAAAAAAACCTATCAAACTCACTTTTGGTGTAATAATCACCCTGTGCGTTCGCACGACGATTATTCAGATTTTTCACCGCTTCAGAGCCAAGCAGATAATGCATCAACTTGTTTTCAACATCAAGCGTCATCGACTTGTTGAAATGCCCATCAGCAATAACATACTGCCACGCGGAAGAAGCATCCGACTGTAAACGGTCCGCAAAATCCTTCCAGTCCTCCCGAACATTTGAATCCGTCTTCAAATGCTGCGAGGTGCGATTTCGTATCGCTATTCGTCTCCCCCACGTATACCGTATAGTCAGGAACGCTTTTATACCTGTTCTTATCTTCCGTATGAACCACATACACCGTTGGATAATGAAGACGCGTTCTCTCGGACATCGATACCCCCTTTTATCCCTATCTCGCTTATGTATGGCAGATACACCTCAGAAAAGCGTACTTAGGGGGTATGGGAACAGCTGTCATGACAACCTGACCTGCCATATATAAGCGAGATGTCTCAGGATAAAGCACGGAATCTGCCATCGTAAGCGGGATAACCAAGCTTAAGCGCTCGTACGACACATTTTTGTGCACAAGACATCCCTCCGCAAGCGTCATCCGACCGCCTGGTGGCACGTTTCATATGCACAGAGAAAACACAGCCCGCAAACGCCACACTCGAAACATGACGCCAGTGGTTTTAAGGTAGAACCACGCCGATTCTGCTTGCTGATTAAGATAGGCGATACGGGCTTTCTCTGGCATTCGTTGTCGACGGAAGTCCACTTGGCAGATTGCATATTCCTCCCTTTCGGGTATGGAGGGAATGTTCGGGCACTGGAGTGAGCATAACGTAATCATGAGAGAGCAGACAAAATAACTACGGCAGCTTCGATCTTGCGCGTTCCGCCCCTCTCGGTCTTCCCTCGGCGCATCTCTACGAAGTGCTTAACGGTAATTTCTTCCAAGGTGAAATCAGCTAGTGGGGGCAAGTGTTTCTGTATCTGTGCATTCTTGGACCATCCGTGTTCATGATCAGTCTCGGGTCGAATCTGGTCTTCTCCGACGCCAACCCTCGCAAGATTGTAAAACGAGGCCGCACCACGCTCATCGCTTTTCTTCTGTTGAATATCGTGCGCGATGGGATTCCCGATGTAGTCGTTGCATTGACTAGCCACCCCGGTACTCTCGACACGTTTGGATACGATATCTTTGCGTCCGATATTCTGGGATTTGCGGGTTTCGTATTCCTGTTTTTCGCACTCGTCAAACATTTTCACATTGTTTCATTGGCTACGCCGCTGATTTCGTTATGCATGTTGACGGTTAACGATCTGATTCCGCCATTGCACAATGGCCATTGGACTTTACGTGTAGAAGCGGCTTGTCGCACGCGCTTCTAAAGCCTGATTTCGCATGCGCACATCCGCAAAGTCACGCAAATACTAGTTAGCGCAGCACTACTTGGTGGGATTTGTTCCCGATGTTTTCCGTATAGTACCTTAGGTCACCCCTTTTTGGTATTTTTTCTGTTGGATATGCCACACAAGGGAATATCTTTTCGGAGTATATGAGATTAGGGAAAATATGGTCAACCACCATAAAATGATTAATGCTGCAATCGCAACGCTTGCGACTTGCGCCATGTTGCTGCCGGTAGCGGGCAGCGCCAATGCTAATGAATCCTCAAATACCGCCGTACTTGGTGCCGGCTATACGGCCACCAAGATTTCGCACCCCAATGCAGGGCTGGGCGAAGATGACGGTATCGTAAACGTTTTGAACGGCGAATCCACTGATGATCTCACGCAGGGTTCGGCCGAGCGTGGCCAGAACTATTCATGGTCTTCGGTCGGTTATGGCGATTGGATGTATGTGGGCACTTGCTATTCCGCAATGGGTTCCACACTGAAGTTCATGGCCAACACCATGGGCACCACCTATGCCAGCATCAAGGCGGCACTGGATGTTGCTTTCAACGGCGAACTGTTCCTTGACAACGGCGAGAACCACAGCTTGCTGCTCAAGATCAATGTTAAGACCGGTGAAGTAAAGATCATCGTCAATGCGATTGGTGGAGAACATGCGGTCAACGGCTATCGTGCCGCCGTCGAATTCCATGACAAGCTGTACTTTGCTGCCGCCGCAAAGGGTCAGCCGTACCTGTTGGAAATCGACCCGAAGACTGACGCCACTGAAATCGTGTATCGCCCCGCGGCCATGACCACTGGTCTGCAGAAGGGATACACCGCTGGTATTCGTGGCTTGACCGTTGTCAATAACCAGCTCATCGCCAGCATGATTACCGACAACGGTGCCGCTATCGTGGCTTCCTCTAACCCATCCGCAGGTCAGGATTCTTTCGCCACCATCGCCACTCAGGATAAGGGCTTGTACAACTATCCAGCATGTGCTGTGACCGACAACGTGTTCGGCGGCTGCGTGTGGGATATGGTCGGCTTCAAGGGCAATCTGTATGTCACCGTGGTGACCGGCAAGGGCAAGAACACCAAGCAGTCCTTCGCTCTGCTCCGTGGCACGCGGGATGAGAGCACCGGCAAGTGGACCTTCAAGCCACTGGTCGGCGATCCGGCAGATGGCGCCAAGTACGAGTGGGGCTTCGGAGCGAGCCGTTCCGGCGCAGCCAACATGGTGGTGTACAACGACCACCTGTACATCGGCGGCTATAACGATCCGATGAACGCTCTGGAGAAGTCCATGCAGATGGACTTCTCCGACCTGTATAAGGATCTGGAAAGCCCAGTCAACCTGTGGCGCATGGATGTTGACGAAGATAACAACGAGAGCTTCGAAATGCTTGCAGGCGACGCCAACAACAAGTACTTCGGCAACCCCAAGGGCACCATTGACGGCAATGCCATGCTTTCGGGCTTGGGTGACAGCGACGAGCAGAGCCGTCACCTGAACCAGTATGTGTGGCGTATGCAGTCCTACAACGGCAAGCTGTACGTCGGCACCTTCGACATCAGCGACCTCGCCTACCCGGCAACCCAGTTCGCCAACGGCGACATTCTGAAGCGCACTCCGGAAGAGTGGAAGAAGCAGATCGAATACCTCAAGATCTTCTTCGACTCTCTGAAGAAGAATGACCAGAACGGCACTTCCGGCACTACCGACACGGACTCTCAGGAAGCCACCAAGCCTTCCGAGTCCGACTCTCAGGAAGCCACCAAGCCGGGCGACAATAACGACATCATGCCGCTGAGCGAGGGTAACGAAACATCCGAAAGCGATCAGGCCGCACAGGCAGTTGAAGAAGCCGGTAAGACCGACGAAGTGGCTGCTGACGTGGCCACCATGCAGCAGCTGCTGGAAGACATGGGCGCTGACCTCAGCTCCAAGCAGACTGACGTGGTCTCTCCTGACGGCATTGCCCCACAGTCTGCCAAAACCTACACGCTCGATGATCGTTACCAGTTCCTCGCATCCCTGCAGCACCTGCTCGACCTGTATAACAAGAACAAGCAGTATCTGCCGGATTCCATCACCAACGAGCTCGACAAGTGGCTTACCGAAGAGACTCTGGAAAACTTCACCGACTTCGTGGGCGTGCTCAGCTACCTGCATTACTCCAACGATGAGACTCGTGGCTTCGACCTGATCGTCTCCTCCGATGGCACGAACTTCCAGACCATCAGCCGTAACGGTTTCGGAGACAACAACAACCACGGTCTACGCGTGTTCGCCGTCACCGATTCCGGTCTGGCAATTGGCACCGCAAACCCGTACCATGGCACTCAGGTATGGCTGCTGAACAATGGTGAAATCAAGAATGCTGAGCTGACGAATGGCGATGCATTCGACTACGACAAGTATGATAGCGACAAGAAGAGCGCCAACGCCAACGGTCTGACCGTTGCCATCAACCCCAATGGCAATACCGTGGAAGATGTGCAGTACGACTACCAGTCACTGACCGCCGGCACGGATTACACCGTGGCCGATGACGGTTCCATCGTATTGAGCAGCGCATTCCTCAATGGTCGCGAAACCGGCAGCACCGGTTCCGTGGTGGTGTTCTACAACCAAGGTGCACGCGTGCGCTTCACCGTAGCTATCAAGGACGGCACGCCGAACGCACCGAAGAAAGATGATGGCAAGCAGCATACGAAGCCTGCCGCACACAAGAAGGCAAACACTGCCAACACCGGTTCCAACGTAATCGGCGTTGTTGTGGTGGTCGCTGTTCTGGTTGTTGCAGCAGGAGCATTGTTCGCGTTCAAACGCAAGCGTTCCTGAATTGCTAGAGTCTGTTCTTAGGATTCATTCCTAAGTTCGTCCGCATATAAAAACCCACATGGTTCCGGTGTGCCGGAACCATGTGGGTTTTTATTTGGCAGGAATCGCCTATCTCACGTCATGTCAAACTGCTACTACAAGCTGATTTCAATATGCGATATGCAACCATGCGGAAGTTCCGATACGGAAACCATTGAAAATGGCACGCAATCCTACAAATAACAGATTCACGGCAAGCCACAGCAACGCCATACGCAGCGCGGAAGAAGCCTGCATCGCATCGCATATCCAACCAATCGCAGCAAGACAGGGCACATATATTGCAGCCGTCGCCGTACACGTCAATGCAAGATACCGGTAATCCTCTGCCCCAATCAGAATGCCATCAACAGCCCACATCCAACCAGCCAACGGCAATGTTACTCCAACAACCATCATACCGACGGTGAGCAAATGCCGAATCTCAGTAGACTGCGAAAACAGCGGGGACGCACACCATCCGGCAATCATCAAACCAATACCGATTACCATTCCTCCGCATAATCCTGCCTTGCCAGCGATTCTCGTCAAACGCATGGCCTCGTCCTCTTGGCGGGCACCAATCTGCGCGGCAACCAACGTCTGACCGGCAATGCCAATGGCATCAAGCATGTTCAACACAAAATTCCAACTGGAATTCACCACCTGATATGCAGCCAACACTTCCACACCCATATGCGTGGCCAGCACCACATTCGCCACCAGGCATGCACGCAACGCAAGCGTACGCAAAAACAACACCGCACCATCGCCAGCACTGTTCAACACTCCTGACAAACGCGGCCGCAAACGGACACCTTCCGCACGAGTCCACAACACCGAAGGAACAATAAGCACCACTGCCATGAACCATTGCGAAATCAGCGTGGCCACTCCAGAACCAAACACACACCAACCGAATCCGAGAATAAACAGCAGGTCCAGCAACGTATTGAGTATCGCACCCACCATAGCAGCTATCAACGTAATGCGAACCTTCTGCAGTCCGCGGAAAATACCATTGGCCGCATACACCAGCAACATGCCGGGAATGCCGAACACCACTGCGCGAACATAGTCAACCGCGTTATGCAGTACACTCCCCTGGGCTCCCATGGCCGTGCACAACGGGCGTGCAATAACGAACAGCGCCACAGATACCACCACGCCAATGATTCCAGCCAACCACAGGCCATCAATGCCTGCTTCCAAACCTTCACCCCGTTTGCCGGCGCCCAAAAGACGTCCCACCCGCGTTGTGGTGCTATACGCAAGGAACACACATAGCCCCACAACAGTGAGCACAATGGTTGACCCGACCGACAGACCGGCGAGCGCCTGCCCGCCAATATGTCCGACGATGGCGGTGTCGATGAGCACGAATGCTGGTTCGGCGATAAGTTGCCCGAACGTTGGTATGGCCAGTGTGAGAATGGTGCTGATGGTGGTGCATGATGCGTTGTTTGCGGTATCTGTTTCGTGAGTATTCTGCGAAGTTGATGTGGTCATAATCATAAGCGTCTGGCGTGTTGGGAACTGTATGTGCAGTGTAAGGTCACGTGTTTCACCATCGCCGTTGATTGCTCAGATTTTGACTATGCCTGTTTTGCGCTATTGAGAATGTCGTTGAAGGTTTTCGCTGATTGTCCGCATAAAGGTAGAGGGGCGGATAATTTCCGAACCGCTCATGAAGCATAGTCCAAGCTCCTTACGATACCCATTCAAGCCCATCCAACCCCTGGGGATTCCCGAATCCGCCTTCACAGTAGTACTTCATGTAACCGTCGAGCTTAGTCACGAACACGTCGATGGGCTGCCGCCCGGTCTCAAGCCCATGAGACACTTGGGACCATGACTACCATCATCATGCGCACCTCTGAAGGTGATATCAAGATCAACCTGTTCGACGACAAGACACCGGAAACCGTGGCTAACTTCCTCGGCCTCGCCACTGGCGAGAAGGAATGGGCCGACCCGTTCACCGGCCAGCCTTCCCATGAACCGTTCTACGATGGTCTGACCTTCCACCGCATCATCAAGGATTTCATGATCCAGGGCGGCTGCCCGCTGGGTACTGGCACCGGCGGCCCGGGCTACAACTTCGACGATGAAATCGTTCCAGGCCTGACCTTCGATCGCCCGTACCTGCTGGCCATGGCAAACGCCGGACTGCGTCGCGGCGCGGACGGCAAGATCCACGGCACCAACGGCTCCCAGTTCTTCATCACCACCGTGCCGACCGAATGGCTCAACGGCCATCACACCATCTTCGGCGAAGTCGCGGATGACGAGTCCAAGGCCGTCGTCGACAAGCTCGACTCTGTGGCAACCGACCGTTCCGATGCTCCGCTCGAGCCGGTCGGCATCACTTCCATCGAAGTGCTGAAGTAAGTTCCGCATCAACAAGCTTCACGGCAAAACAATGAAAAGCCCCTCACTCGAGGGGCTTTTCATTATCTCCGAGAGAATCTGCAGCAGTTCAGATGAGTCTCACGGCCTCACTGATCATGTCAGATTTTGCGTAAGCGAGGTTCGGTGGAATCCTTGGCACCGGTGATACGGTACACATCGAACACGCCTTCAATCTTGCGCACTGCGGCAAGCAAAGTGTTCAAATGCTGGGGGTCGGCCATTTCGAAACTGAACTGGCTAGTGGCCACACGATCGGTTCCCGTGGAAATGGAACCGGAGATGATGTTCACACCATGGTCGGAAAGCACGCGAGTCACATCACTCAACAAGTGCGGGCGATCGAGCGCCTCCACCTGAATCTTGACCATGAACACGCCCTTAGTGCTGGTCCACTGCACGTCGACCACACGTTCCGGCTGGCGTTTCTGCAAGTCCAGCATGTTCTGACAGTCAACACGATGCACGGACACGCCCTGATTGCGGGTGATGAAGCCAATAATCTGATCTCCTGGCACCGGCATGCAGCATCGAGCAAGCTTAACCCAAATGTCTCCCACGCCTTTAACGGAAATGCCCAGCGAACTAGTGGTCTTCTTAGTGCGTTCCACCTGCTTGAGCGGCAACGCCTCCTGTTCCACTTCTTCGTTCACTTCGTCACTACCCGCATCTCGAACCAGATGCGAGATGACGTTCTGCGTGGAAATCTGACCCTCACCGATTGCCACGAACACAGCCTCGGCATTGGCGAGATTCAACTCATCAGCAATACCGACCAACGCTTCGGGAGTCAACAATGTTGCGATCGGAAGGTTGCGCTTGCGCATGGCTCGCGTCAGCTCATCGCGACCTTCTTCAATGGCTTCGGTTCGGCGTTCCTTGCTGAACCATTGGCGAATCTTGTTACGGGCTTTCGGGCTTTTCGCAAAGCTCAGCCAGTCACGAGATGGACCAGCAGATTCAGACTTCGATGTAAGCACTTCAACGGTATCGCCGTTTCCAAGCTTGGTGTCGAGCGGCACCAGACGGCCGTTCACACGAGCGCCCATAGTGCGATGACCGACCTCGGTATGCACCGCATAGGCGAAATCAATCGGCGTCGCCTCGGCGGGAAGCGACACAATCTTGCCTTTCGGCGTGAACACGTAGACTTCGGCGGCGCCCAAGTCTTCCTTCAGAGAGCCCAGGAATTCGTTGGAATCCGGAGTTTCACTCGTCCAGTCGGCAAGCTGCTGAATCCACTTGAGATTATCGGCCTCGCTCAACTCCTGATTCTCGCCACGCTTACGATCGGACTTATCAGGCGAGCTCAACGCGCGACCGGCCTGACCATTCTCCTTGTACTTCCAATGCGCGGCGATGCCAAACTCAGCACGACGGTGCATGTCCCACGTACGAATCTGAATCTCGACAGGCTTGCCGCCAGGACCAACCACCGTGGTGTGCAGGCTCTGATACATGTTGAGCTTCGGCATGGCAATGTAATCCTTGAAACGACCTGGAACAGGGTTCCAACGCGCATGCACCGCACCCAACGCAGCATAACAATCCTGAATCGTATCGACGATAATGCGCACACCCACCAAATCGTAGATATTCGCAAAATCATGTCCGCGTACGATCATCTTCTGATAAATCGAGAAATAATCCTTCGGACGCCCCGTCACATACGCCGAAATGTTCTGCTCGTCAAGATCTTCGTTGATCTCAGCAAGAATCTGCTTCAAATACACGTCTCGCTGGCCCGCACGACGTGCGACAAGCACCACGATTTCGTTATAGATCTTCGGATAGAGCACTTTGAAGCTGAGCTCTTCCAATTCGGTTTTGATGGCGTTCATGCCAAGACGATTGGCAAGCGGCGCATACACATCGAGCGTTTCATGCGCTTTCTTCTGTGCGCTCGGTGTTTTGACGTAACGCCACGTACGCGCATTATGCACGCGATCGGCAAGTTTGACGACCAGCACGCGCACGTCACGACTCATCGCGACCACCATCTTGCGAATGGTTTCGGCTTGTGCGGAATCACCATATTCCATCTTGGAAAGCTTGGTGACACCATCAACCAGACCGGTCACGGTGTCTCCGAATTCAGCACGACACTCGTCAAGCGTGTAGTCGGTGTCTTCAACAGTATCGTGCAGCAAGCCGGCGGCCACGACCAACGGCCCCATGCCAAGGTCCGCAAGAATCTGCGCCACAGCCAGCGGATGGATGATGTACGGCTCACCCGATTTGCGCCGTTGTGAAGAATGCTGCTTGACCGCACGCTCATAAGCACGTTCAAGAATGCTCATATCCTCATCAGGATGATGGTATTCGCACATCTTCAGAATCGGCTCAAGCGGATCAAGCGGATTCGTGCTAATCTCACAACCCAACATTCGGGCAGAATGAACCTCGTGCTCAACGTCTCCCATCGTCCACCTCCTCGCTCGCAATGCTCCCTATACTACCCGCGCATCACGGTATGTTCGAGGTATCCGACCGCGTGTTGCACGGCCAGATACCCCCGAAAAACATTGTGCCGCCAACGTTTGCTGATTCTTGGCGCTTATGCCTCCGCATGCTCGGCTCAGGAGGCCACACCGGTGGATCCGAAGCCACGCTCAGCACGGTCAGATCCGGGCAGCGTCTCCGCTTCGATGAACTTCGCCTCGACATAACGCTGGATGACCAGCTGCGCGACGCGGTCTCCCGGGTGGAACGTCACGGTGTGTTCCGGATCAAGATTGATCAACGGCACCTTGATTTCGCCACGGTAGCCCGCGTCAATGGTTCCAGGCGCGTTCAACACGGTAACGCCCTGTTTGACGGCAAGACCAGACCGTGGATGCACCAAGGCCACATAACCCGCTGGAAGCGCAATCGCCACTCCCGTAGGCACCAGCGCCCTCTGGAACGGCTTCAACGTGACTTCCTCCGTGGTACGCAAATCGGCACCCGCATCCCCGGCATGGGCATAGTACAATTCCGCCGGCTGGTCGGGATTCAGCGACTTTACCAGAACCTCGACGTTTTCCGGCTCGTTATATGTTTCGTCGAACGCCATCAGGCAGCGCACTCCTGACACACCGGCTGACCATCGTCAGTAGTGTAAGCGAGCTGGCTGCGATGCTTCACCAAGAAGCATTCAGAACAGATGAACTCATCCCCCTGCATAGGAATGACAGTCACCGAAGCGTCCTCGTTGCTGAGATCCGCGCCCGGCAGCTCGTAATCCTCGGCGATGGCATTCTCGTCATCGTCCATGTCGTTGGAAGTGTTCTGGGAGCTCTTGCCCAAAGCCTGGAGCGACTCCTCGTCCTCGTCCTTGTTACGCGGGGAATCATAATCCTGTGCCATCGAGATTCCTTTCGTCATCTATGGTGCTTATGCGCCATAGGATACATGACTTTTACCCCGCATAGGATACACGATTCGAAATACTCGTAAAATCCGACACGTGGGGCACAATAGAATAAACAGTAATTCTTGAAGGAAAGTGGTGTGTTGTGCCTGAGAATTCACTCGAGGAAGCGCGGTTCGATCATGTCAGTGATACCGGTGAACTCGTCTTTGTTTCAGGTGCCAGAAAGTTCTCTGTGAAGGTCGATGAGGCGCTTGAAAGAGCCATTTTGGAGGCCAAGCAGATTCGTTCCGAAGTGCAGGAAAAACAGCAGACGCACATTCCGATCACCCTGCCGATTTCGCAAATTCAGTCGTTGATTCGCGCCGGCGCCGATCCCGCGCGTGTTGCGGAAAGATATTCGTTGAGCGAAGCGCTCGTTCGGCGTTTCTCGGCGTCGGTCGAAACGGAGAAGCAATATGCGATTGAGCAATTCCTCGCCGTTCCAGCACCGAAAGAAAGCCGTGTACGTACGCTTTCCGAACTGATTGAACGCACATTCGCGGCGGCACGGGTGCGTTTGGAAGACGTGACTTGGAAGGCTACCAGGCTTGGCTTGGAACCTTGGAAAATCAGCGCTCAGTTCGTTTCCTCCGGCCATACCATCTGCGCGGAATGGTCGTGGAACATGCATGACAACGCCGTAAGCTGTTTGAATTCCGCTGCACGCAAGCTCATCGGGGAGCAAGACGCGCCAAAGGAAGGACACGCCGAGAAACACGCCGACGAGAATTTCCTCGCTTCGCTGAATCTTCCGGGAAATTCCGCCCGATCGGCGCGAATCGAACAGACCGTATCGGCATGGAACACGCCTGAACCGTCCATGCCGGTGGTGCGCCCCTCAACGGCACCTTCCGTTCCAATCGCGCCAATCGGCGTGTCTAACGAATTCGGCACGCCGAACACATCGAGTGCCGCCGCCGACATCTCCCTGCCAAACCGATCGGCAGACGCCGTGACGAAAACCGACGTCAGTGCAACAGGCGATGCTCAGAACATCATCGCGCCCGCATCGGATACCGCCTCGAACACCGCAAACACGAATCAAACACCTGATCCGCACAGCCAAAACACCACCAAATCGAAGCGGCGCGCAGGACGTTCCGCCGTGCCAAGTTGGGATGAGATTCTGTTCGGCGACTGAACCAAACCCTGCATGTTAGGCCACGTCGATCAGACAGGGGATATCGGACTCGAGCATGGTGAGCGAGCCATGCACGCTCGGCAGATGCATCGCCTTTTCCGCCTGAGTGCGGGAATCCACGATGGTGACGGTCTTCGTGGCCGATACAATCACATCACCAATCATCGGTTCGACGCGCGAGACCACAGGTCCGTACACACCCTCCGCAATCGCCTGCGATCGCGTACGCACTTGTGCCCGGTCTCCCAGCACATCACGCCACCGCGCGGCGATGTTTTCCGGTGCCTCGCCCTGTTCCGCATAGAGCATGACGCAACGCGGTTCACCACCGACATGGACGACACCCTGCATGAGCCGCTGATCCTGCGCAATATCAATCACGGATTCGGGATCAGTGGTGATCATACCGTGATCCGCTACAATCACAATCAATGTGCCTTTGGGCACGCTGCGGCGAAGAAGGCCAAGCTGACCGTCAACACGCTCGTACGTGCCAATCCATTTATCGGAATCCCAGCCGTAGTTATGCCCGACCTTATCGGTATCACGCAGATACAGGTATGTCAGTCCGGGATTTTTCGCCGCTTGGGCCGCGACTGCGACACGCTTGCGCGGATCATCGTTGGAAATGTAGTCACTGCCACGTAAGGCAGCCTGCGTCAACGCGGAAAACGCGAATTTCGGCAATCCAGAACTGGTCACACGAACGCCTTGTGCGCTTAGCCGTTCGAACATGGTCGGCTGCTGCTGCAGCTCAAGCGGAGGAACCGCATTTCTGAAGGAAATCAGCTGACATATTTCGCCGGTTTTCGGATTGAGCTGCGTATAGCCGGTCATACCCGTCATGCCGGGGCATGTTCCCGTACCGAATGTAGACATAGCTGCGACGGTAGTGCTCGGCATGCATGTGGCGATGGGACGCTGATTGGCTGACTCGTTCATGAGGGACCGCAAGTAAGGCGCATGCCCCAGTCTCATGTTGAGGTTCCAGTAGCCGAGACCGTCCACGAGCACTACGACCGCGGACGCCGCGTCCGGCAGCCCAAGCGCTTCCTGCAGAGCTTTCGGGTCAGAATGAATGTCCGTTGGCATGGGGCAGCCAATGGCGTTGGAAACCGCAGGAAGTACCGACGACAGGTGCAACGCTCCCCCACGGATCCCTTCAGATGGCATACCATCTCCGTAGCATGCCGGTTCGGTCATGGTAAGCAGCTCTTCGTCGCTTGGCACTTCAACACTCATGACTCCTATTCAAGCACCGCGGTGGTACCGGCTGGTAACATTGCTAGGTTGATTACCATTACTTTTCCGTGAGGAGATTCACCGCATGGTGTCGCACCGCAAATCGGCAAAACCAGCCTTTGACCCGCGTACGGTCAAAGAGAACATCGTCGAAACACCGTTGAACGAGGAGATGAGCAAGTCCTTCCTCGAATACGCGTATTCGGTGATCTATGCCCGCGCGTTGCCCGATGCCAGAGACGGTTTGAAGCCGGTGCAGCGCCGCATCATCTACCAGATGGGTCAAATGAACCTCAATCCGGATCGTCCGTACATGAAGTCGGCCCGTGTGGTCGGCGAGGTGATGGGTAAGCTTCACCCGCATGGCGATTCCGCGATTTATGAGGCGATGGTCCGTCTTGCGCAACCGTTTGCCATGCGTCTGCCCCTGGTAGACGGCCACGGTAATTTCGGATCCCTTGATGATGGTCCGGCAGCATCGCGTTACACCGAGGCTCGCATGGCCCAGGCTGCGCTTGGTATGAACGCGAATATCGCCGAAGATACAGTGGATTTCACACCGAACTACGACAACAAGCTGCAGGAGCCAACCGTTTTGCCTGCCGCGATTCCAAATCTGCTCGTCAATGGCGGTTCCGGCATCGCCGTCGGCATGGCCACGAATATGGCGACGCACAATCTGAGCGAAGTGGTTGCCGCAGCCAAACATTTGATGCATCATCCTGACACCACGTTGGAAGAACTTATGCGCTATGTTCCCGGCCCTGATTGGCCGAGCGGTGGCGTGATTGTGGGACGCAAGGGCATTCGCGAGGCCTACGAAACCGGTCGTGGCGCGTTGACCACGCGTTCGGTAACGCATATCGAAAACGTAACCGCTCGCAAGAAGGCAATTGTCGTAACGGAACTGCCGTTCATGGTCGGCCCGGAACGTGTGTTGGAACGTATTTCCGAGGGTGTGAAAAATCGCAAGCTGGAGGGTATTTCCGGCGCGATCGACCTGACGGACCGCCATAACGGCACTCGCCTTGTCATTGAAATCAAAACCGGCTTCGACCCGAACGCAGTACTGGCGCAACTGTTCAAGCACACACCGCTGCAAGACAATTTCACCATCAATAACGTGGCGTTGGTCAACGGTCGCCCACACACCATGGGTTTGAAGGAAATGCTTCAGGTGTGGGTAAATCATCGCCGTGTGGTGATTCGCCGTCGTAGCGAATTCCGCAAAAAGAAGGCGCTGGAACGTCTGCATTTGGTTGAAGGCCTTCTGCTTGCGATGGTCGACATTGACGAAGTGATTCAGGTGATTCGCTCGTCTGACGATGCCGAAGCCGCAAAGACGAAGCTCATCAAGGTGTTTGATCTGGATGAGATTCAGGCACAGTACATTCTTGACCTGCGCTTGCGTCGCCTGACGAAAATGAGCCGCATCGAGCTTGAAGCGGAACGCAATGATTTGAAGCAACGTATCGAGGAATTGGATCGCATTCTCGCCTCCGCTGAGGCGCTTGACGGCGTGGTGATCGCCGAAATGGACGAGGCTGTTGCCACGTATGGCACGCCACGTCGCACTGTGCTGTTGGATGAAGACGCTGACGGCAGGCTTGTGCCTGTTGCAGCGCATGGCGATGATGGCGTATCCGCATCCGCTGTGGCTGCGGCACGCGCTGCAGCCACAGTGTCGTCTGCCGCCGCCGATGTCGCCGCCGCCGCGAAGGCCGCGAAAAAAGCCGGTGAAGACAATGCCGCAGCCATGGCTTTGCAGATCGACGACGAGCCGTGCGCGGTGATGTTGTCGGCCACTGGTCTGATCGCACGCACCTCCGAAGACGCGTTGGAGCGTTGGGAGAATCGCTCTTCTGCCGACCAGCGTGTAAAGGATGATCAGATTATTTCGATCTTCCGCACGACCACGCGTTCCTCATATGGTTTGATCACATCTGCCGGCCGTCTGATTGTGGCGCATGTCGTGGAATTGCCGGTTGTGTCTGCGGATGGGCCGCTCCACGTGACTGGCGGCGTTCACGCCGAAGAGTTAATCGGCACGACGGAAAACACCGATCCAATTCGTGGTGAACGTGTGATCGCTGCGATCGCCATGCCATCCGCCGACGATTCCGGTGATAATGCCGTAGAGCCCACTCCTCTTGCATTGGGTACGCGCAATGGTGTAGTCAAGCGTTGGAATCGCGAATCGCCCACCACCATGGATTCATGGAGTGTCATCGATTTGAAGGATGATGATGAAGTTCTGGCTGCCGCTGAAGCGCGTGACGAGGATCGGCTGGTGTTTGTATCCACCGACTCCTCCCTGCTGACGTTCGAGGCGAAGAACGTACGCCCGCAGGGACGCACTGCCGGAGGCATGGCAGGCATTCGCCTGGCTGAAGGCTGCTCAGCGGCTGCGTTCGCGGTAGTTCCCGCCAGCAAGGTGGCGTGGAATTATGAAGAAGGCGAGAATGGCCTGTTCTCCGCGTCTGGAGCTGTGGTGTTGACGGTTGCGGGCGATTCCGAAGCGTTGCCGGGTACGGAGAATGGTTCTGCGAAGGTAACCCCGTTGGAAATGTATCCGACGAAGGGCCGCGGTACCGGTGGCGTTCGTTCGCAGCGCTTCCTCAAGGGACAGGATACGTTGGTTCTCGCATTTGTGGGCGCATACCCAGTACACGCCTCCACGCAGGGCGGTGCCGGCGTGGAATTGCCGAAGCCGGATATGCGTCGAGATGGCTCTGGCACGGAGCTTTCCGCACCAATCGCCATCATCGGCTAACTTGTTTTTCATTGACAATGCCCGTATCTTGCGATGGCTGGGATCGTTTTGGTTTCGCCTGTGCTTGCAAGATGCGGGCATTGTTGTTGTCGGCACGGTTCTGCCAGTGCGTCCGTTTCGTTCGCTTTGGCTCAGGCAATGTAACACCAAGCTAGCAGTAGAGCTTCATGCCTTGCGGGCTGTCGACGAAGCCGGCCGCATGAAGGATCCGCCGATTCGCATTCCGTTCCTTTAACGACATACCGTTCATTTCGCTGAAACTGATGCTGCCACTGGGCTGTCGCTGCAATGCGTAGGCAAATTCGGCGCAAGCTGGTTTCAATATTGTCTCGTCAGTTACGAAGCTGACGATTTTATGACTCTTTGGCACGGCAAACAACACGGGTTCGCCTTGTCTGAGTACGATGACGGAGCCAGATCTACGTGCCGGTTTGAGATAATCCTGTTCTGGCCAGGCGATTGCGGAGCCAATAAGATTGGCGGGATCAGTCACATCGAGCGCCGCGCAGGACTGACTATGCCATTGCGTATCGCTACGAAGCGCGTCGATGGTTTCTCGCTCCGCGAATTGTGCCGCGCCGAAACCTTTCACGAACATGCCTCGGACCAGTGTGCCATGTTCTTCCATTCGTTTGAGTACTGGATAGAGTGATGAAAATCCTCCGGCAATCCGTTCCTTATCAACCAAAGGAGCGGCAATCACCCCATATCGATCCAGCAGCGAGTCGATGAGCGCCAACTTACGCTCCTCCACACTTGCTGCATGCGCCGCATCATCAATGCCGGTATCTCTGTTTTTAGACATGGCAGGCTCGATGACACTGTCTAGCGTTTTATTTGATAGAACGGTTCGCCCATCACCACAAGCTACAGCGGACCATAATCCACTCAAGCTCAATGGTGTTGGAGGACGCATGGTGACGCGCCTACGTGCGACACGACGAGGTGTGCGAACAGTTTTGCCTCCGTGTAGGAGCGTTCGCACTGGCGTGAACGAGCCGTTCGTCACTTTTCCTTGCCATACCAGTGACCATAGGGCTTCCTCGAACTGTTGCTCACCCCATGCGGGGAATATGATTTCGCCTGTTTCAGGGTTCACCTGCACTTCGGCATGCTGCTGCCAGATGGTTTTGACTGCGGCTGAAAGCTGTTGAATGGGGAACGCTCCGCCACCGCTCAATGCTGCTAGCACGGCTTCCGGCATAGTCAATGTTTCATTATTTTTCAGTTCTTCCAATGTCGGTTCAGATGGGTTGAGCAGCAAAGAACCCGCTGGATAGAAGGCGATATCACCAGCTTCTTTGGCGTTGGATCCACTCGCTTTCGAGCCGACCCACACCACATCCGATGATGAAATGAGCTCGTCGAGCATGCTGGGCTGATACTCACGCACACGTGCCGGGAATACCGTGGATTCCCATACCGAAGCGTTCAGGAACACGCCTTCCAACTGTTCGATGACACGCATCAGACCATCGACGCCTTCGTAGCGTTCACCTCCAACAGGACCAACTCCTTGACGATCAAGCAGAAAAGCCTGATAGACGCTCGGATCGACCGGTTTGACGGCTTTTCGGGCCCTGGCAAGAGACAACGATCGAATACGCCGGAAAACATCTTTGTGAAGCCATTGCTGAATAGCACTCTTTTCGGAAGTCTCACCTAAATCAGTGAACCTTCCTTTGATGAGTTCACCTCGAGCATCCAGCTCATCAAGCGCATGCACCGCTTGTGCCGCGTCAACATCAAGTTCGGCAATCATCTTGTCGGAGGTGAATGGGCCATGCGTCTTGGCGTATCTCGTTACGCGCCCGTTGATATCTTCTTCGGCGAGATCATTCCAGAATGTTCGTTTGGCAAGCTCGTCTTCCACCTGTGTAACGGCTTCGGCATCCAACAATGATGCCATGTTCGTGTTCCCTAAGAGCCGTTCCAGTGCTTCCGGATCCATGGACAGCAATTGTGTGCTTCGTTCGGCCTGCGGCACGTCATACTGATACATCACCGAGCCAACGAAACCAAACAGCATATTCTCCGCGAACGGAGACGGCGTTTCGGTAACCACTTCCGACAACCGTATCGTCCCAGTATTCAACCCGTTCATAATCGTGTGCAATGCGGGAAGATCATACACATCCTGCAGGCATTCGCGCGCGGTTTCCAGCAGTAGGGGAAAATTCTTACAGGTACGGGCCGCATTCAATAGCTGTGCGGCCTTCAACCTCTGCTGCCATAGCGGCACACGCTTACCTGGACGAGTGCGCGGCAGAAAAAGTGATCTGGACGCGCATTCGCGGAATCGGGCCATATAGAGCACGCTTTCGCCAACCTGTGTCTCAACGATGCGTTGCAATTCGTCCGCGTCGAACAGCAGCAGCTCACGCATCGGCAAATCGCCATAACCGTCCGGCAATCGTAGAACAATGCCATCGTCGGCCGCATACACTTGACCATCGAAACCAAACCGCTGTTTGATTCGAGTGGTAATAGCCAACGCCCAAGGCTCATGCACGCGCCTACCGTATGGCGAGTGGATGATAATGCGCCAATCCCCACCTTCATCCTGACAACGTTCCACCACGAAATCACGATCCGAAGGAATCACACCGGTCGCTTCACGTTGTTCGTCAAGCAGTTCGGCAAGATTGCTTATGGCATTGCGGTCAAGACCATCCCGCTTCAAACGTTGTGTGGCCTCACGGTCGAATCGCACTTCCGATACAGTTTGGACCGTATTCTGATCATCATTCTTTGCTGGTTCATGTCTGTGCAATCTTTGGCTGAGTTCGCGTGTCAAACGTCCTTGTGCCAATCCGAAACCATAATCGCGCCCGTCCTGGTCCCCATGCCAGAATGGCAGGCGTGCAGTACGGCCTGGTGCGGGAACCACCACTACCCTGTCCCGTGTGATCTCTTGGATCTGCCAAGTCGAAGTCCCCAAGGTGATGATGTCTCCCACACGGGATTCATATACCATTTCCTCATCCAGCTCACCTACCCGTCGAGGGCCCGGACCGGAGCCTTCCTCCGGAAGCACCACCGTGTACATGCCACGGTCAGGTATGGTACCGCCGCTGGTCACTGCCAAACGTTGCGCTCCTGGACGTGCGGAAATCAGCCCCGCTTCTTCGTTATATTGCAGCGGCGGGCGGAATGCGGAAAAGTCCTCACTGTTGTATGCGCCTGTCATCATGCCGATAACCGCATCGAACATGGACCGATCGAGATCTCGGAAAGGCTCGGAACGACGCACGCGGTCGTACCAATCATTCGTAGAAAGATCTTCCATGGCCGCGGCCGCAACGGTCTGCTGTGCGAGCACATCCAGAGGATTGCGGGGCATTCGTAATAGTTCTATAGCCCCTTCCCGCATACATTCCATGCTGGCTGTTATGCCAATAATCTGCTGTCGGGTTATGGGGAAGAACAACGCATGAGAGACTCCCCCGACATTGTGGTCGGCACGGCCCACTCGCTGCAATCCCGATGCGATCGACAATGGGGCGGCCACCTGAATCACTAGATCCACAGAGCCCATATCGATGCCGAGTTCCAAGCTGGAGGTGGCCACCACACAACGCAACTGGCCGCGTTTCAACTGTTCTTCAATCCGTTTGCGCCGATCTTTTGACACGGACCCGTGATGTGCCATGGCAATCACATCAACATCGTCATGCGATTCAACCAACATGGTGGTGGACCCCACCACCGAATCGTAATGCCCGGCAAATTGCTCACGGCCTTCCGGTGAACCCAAATCACGGTGCTCACTCAAATCGGTCGCCTCCGAGCCCTGTTTCGACTCCGCATACATGTCGTTGAGCCGTGCAGTCAGCTTCTCTGCCAATCCACGCGAGTTGACGAACACCAATGTGGTTCGGTGCCGCAACACCTCATCGAGAATGGACCGTTCAAGAGCCGGCCATACCGAACCACCTGTAGCGCTAGTGTCAAGCATATTGCGCAATGGTTCCACGGCTCTCAAGTCCATAGCCGGAACAGCGCCGGGGTTCACCACCGTTACCGGTTGCGAACCTCCAAGGAACCGCGCTACTTCCTCAACGGGATTAACAGTTGCCGATAACCCTATGCGCTGCACTGGATGTCCGATCATATCGTCAAGGCGTTCAAGACTTAATGCGAGATGCGCGCCTCGCTTCGAACCCGCGACCGCATGCACCTCATCGACGATCACCGTCTCCACACCCGCCAATATGCTGCTCGCTTTGGAAGTAAGCAGCAGGAATAATGATTCCGGCGTGGTGACGAGAATATCCGGCGGATGGCTGACGATTTTTCGACGTTGTTCAGGTGTGGAATCACCGCTGCGCATAGCCACTTCAACATCAGGGACGGGCAGTCCCATCGCCTCGCACTGTTGAGCAATTCCCTGCAATGGCAATTCAAGATTCTTCGTCACATCGACGCCAAGCGCCTTCAACGGCGAAATATACAGCACTTTGACGTTACGCTTCGTTTTCTTGTGGGAACCTTTCTTCACAGTTCTTCGTTCCGCATGGCTCTCGGTTGCCGCGGTTTCGCCATGAACGTCCACTCCTGCGGAACGCACTCCGCCCGCCATAAGCCGGTCAAGAGCCGAAAGGAACGCACAGAGGGTTTTACCCGACCCAGTGGGCGCCACAACGAGCACGTTCTCGCCGGAATGGATGGCCGGCCACGCCTGCTGCTGGGCTTCGGTGGGCCGGTTGAACGCATGTTTGAACCATGCTTTGGTCGGCTCCGAAAACAAGTTCAAACATTCGCACATACGTTCGATTATCGCATCACCGTAAGACGTCACTCGTCTTCGCCGTCAACCCATTCGAGCACTTCTCCCGATTGACAATGCAATGTCACGCATATGGCATCAAGCGTGGAAAACCGTATCGCCTTGGCCCGTCCGTTCTTCAACACCGAAACATTGACCGGCGTTATGCCTATAGCCTCCGCCAGTTCACTGACGCTCATTTTTCTTTTGGCGAGCATCACGTCAAGTAGTTCAATATGAGGTGTTGAACGCTTTTCGTGATTTCAATCCGATGGCGCTCACTCTTCACATCATGTTCATCGTATTGCCGTGGCCGTACTGCTTATCGTATGGTATGTTGCACTCGGTTTTAGTAACCCTAACCGTATATGCGAAATCTACAATGCTGCTCATGGCATCGCAGACGCAGTGACGGCAACGCCCTACCAGCCGATGGTCTGACCACCGCACTTTTTACGCAGGCTCTCGTGCATGATCACCATAAGCACCAGGAAAACCAACATGTACAGAGGGAACCACAGCACACTGATATGCTGTGCGATCAAGCCGAATACCGGCGGCATGCACATCGAGCCGACGTATGCGCATGCCATCTGCATGCCGACGATCGCCTGCGATTTGTCTTCGCCAAAATATACCGGCGTGGAATGAATGACGCACGGATAAATCGGAGCGCAGCCGAGACCGATGATCATCAGCCCCACAATAGTGCCGATATTGTGCGGCAACGGCAACAACATGCTAACGATACCGGTCAGCACGAGCGCCTGACCTAGGCGAATCATAGTCGGATCGTTGAACTTCATGGTCAGAAAGCCACTCGCCAAGCGGCCGACGGTGATGCCGATGCAGAACAGACTGGCCCACATGGCGGCTGTGGTCTTGTCAATACCTTTGCCGAGCACCATGTAGCTACTACCCCACAGCATGGCCGTGGATTCCAACGCACTGTAGCAGAAGAACATCACCAGGATTTCTTTGGCACCGCGAATGGCAAGCACGCCTCGTACACCAAGCGGTTTGCGAGTTTCATCATTGGCCGTTCCGTCGGATTCGCCGGAAACTTCGCCCGTCTTTGCCTCGGAGCGCTTCTTCCACAGTGGCAGGCTGAAAATAAGAATGGCGGTGAGCGCAACCTGCAGTATGGAGATGTAACGGTAGCCCCACGGCCAGCCTTGACCCGCGCCCAAGGCGAATCCCATGACGTATGGGCCAGTCAATGCGCCGATGCCCCACATGGCGTGCAGCCAGCTCATATGACGGCTCTCGTAGTGAATGGCCACATAATTGTTGAGGGCCGCGTCAACTCCGCCCGCTCCCAAGCCGTACGGGATGGCAAGCAGAATCAGCACCCAATAGTTCGGAGCCACCGAAAAGCCAAACAACGCCAACGCCGTCAATGCCACGGAAACCGCGGTGACTTTGCCCGCTCCAAAATGCAAGGTCATACGGTCGGAAAGCAGCGCAGAGACAATGGTTCCAGCAGAAATCGTCATGGAAATGCCGCCAGCCCAAGAGATGGGTGCACCTAAATCGACACTCATCGTCGGCCATGCGGCACCCAACACAGCATCCGGCAAACCAAGACTGATGAACGCCACATAGATTACGGCAAGCAAAAGATTGACCACGCCCCACTCCCTCTTGACTGATAGCTGCAGAAGACAATATCAGTCGTCATTGTAAACATATCTATCTACCGATCGGTAACTGCTCAATTGTACTACTTACCGCAGAATCTTCAATCCCTATCTCGCGAAACCATATACCGTCTTCGCTAAGAAAACGCCCTCCGCAACGTCTTTGACGCAACGGAAGGCGAACCATCGAAAACACCGATCAGGTATCGATCTTGGAACGGTCGAAGTCATCGGCATTCTCAACAATGAATGCCTTTCGAGGAGGCACATCGTCACCCATCAGCAAGCTGAAGATCCGACTGGCCTGTTCGGCATCTTCCATACGAATACGGCGCAACATGCGCGTGCGTGGATCCATGGTGGTGTCAGCCAACTGATCGGCGTCCATCTCACCAAGACCCTTGTAACGCTGGATGTCTTCGTTATAGCCGATGCGCTTCTTGTCAAGCTCCGCCAATTTTCCAGCAAGCTCATCGTCGGAATACGTGTAGATGTACTCCCCCTTGCGAGCTCCGGTCAAGGCAATGCGGTGCAGCGGAGGCACAGCCGCATACACATGGCCATGCTCGATGAGCGGCCGCATGTAACGGTAGAACAAGGTGAGCAGCAGAATGCGGATATGCGCACCGTCAACATCTGCATCGGTCATCATAATGACCTTGTTATATCTTGCCTGCTCAATGTCGAAGCTTGCACCGGAGCCAGCACCGACCACCTGAATAATCGCCGCGCATTCCTTGTTCGACAACATCTGCGACAGCGATGCCTTCTGCACGTTAAGGATTTTGCCGCGAATCGGCAACAACGCTTGGAAGCCGGAGTTACGTGCGGCCTTAGCGGTACCGAGTGCGGAATCACCCTCCACGATGAACAGTTCGGCTACATCGTCATTACCCGGCTGGCAGTCAGACAGCTTCGGAGGCATGGACGCCGATTCGAGCGCGTTCTTGCGACGGGTCACCTCTTTGGTCTTACGCGCCTGAATGCGGGCATGCATTTCGCCGACGATCTTCTCAAGCACGCGACCGGACTGTTCCTTATAGCCGCGCTTGGATCCGGTGATCATCTCGCCGAACTGCTTGTCAGTCATTTTGCTGACGATCGGCTTGACCTGCGCGGTGCCAAGCACATCCTTGGTCTGGCCTTGGAACTGCGGTTCGGCGATACGCACGGTGATGACGGCCACAAGACCGGACAGAATATCATCACGTTCGACCTTCATGTTGGAATCTTTGAGATTCACCTTGAGCTTGCGCGCATTGTCTTCAATGGCCTTACGAATCTGCTTGGTCATTCCCAACAAGTAGCCGTCCACATGCGTGCCGCCGCCGGGGGTCTCCACCACATTGACGAAACTGCGCATGGTGGTGTCGTAACCGTTGGTCCACCGCATGGCGATGTCAACGGCGCACTTTCTTGTAACCTTCTGCGCATGCAACTCGCCGCCGTCGCCAACGGCCTGGGTTTCTTCAACGTAAGTGTCTTCGCCAGTAACGCGCCAAATGTCGGAAACGGCTTCACCCTTGGACAGGTAGTCCACGAAATCCCTCACGCCACCGGTATGGCAGAATTCCTCGATACGGGCATGCGTGTATTTCGATTCCTGAGGTTGTGCCACAGCATCGGTTTCCACCGTCTGACCTGCGACGGCATTTTCAGCATCGCCGCTTTCGTCGCTTTTCTGCGTTTGCGCATCGTTATCCGCTACCGGTTCCCGAGATTGCGCAACTTCCTGCGTTCCTTCAAAATCCTGAGATTTGTCATCCGCAGTATTCGTAATATCGTCGACTTCCAGCATTTCATCGATGGATTCATCGCCGGTTTCCGGAATATTTTCGTCGATGACGGTGATTTTCAATCCAGGCACCAAGAAACTGGTTTGCCTGACACGGTCGATCAGCTGCTCGTAGCTGAATTCTGCGGTATCGTTGAAAATCTCCGGATCAGCCCAGTAACGGATGCGGGTACCGGTAGTCTTCGGACTGACCTTGCCAATGATCTCGAGTTCGGTCGGACGGTTCTTGCGCGTGCGCTTGAACGGCGCGTCCGGCGACGGATGCTCCGGATCGACGTCGGTATATACACCCGGATGACCCTGATGGAATGACATGTGATGGGTTTTGCCATCACGATCCACTTCCACATCAAGCCTAGAGCTCAACGCGTTCACCACGGACGAGCCTACACCATGCAGGCCGCCAGAGGCGCCGTACGAAGAGTTGCCGAACTTCGCGCCGGCGTGCAGCTTGGTCAGCACCACTTCCACGCCGGTAAGCTTGGTCTTCGGCTCAATGTCGACAGGAATACCTCGTCCGTTGTCGGCGACTTCCACGGAGCCGTCAGAATGCAGCGTCACGATGATGTGGTTGCAGACACCAGCAAGGGCCTCATCGACGGAATTATCGATGATCTCCCATAAACAGTGCATCAAACCTTGGCTATCGGTGGTGCCGATATACATGCCTGGGCGCTTGCGCACCGCGTCAAGACCTTCGAGCACAGTAAGACTGCCTGCGCCGTAGTTGTCCTTGTCCTTCGCCATTTCCCTCATTCCGACTTGCTTATTCGCTTCGGTTTTTCAAAAACATAAAAACGTCTTGTAGATGTAAGAAGTCGAGAAATTCGACATTCCCGCCGGATTTCTCGACTTCATTCACACACGTATCGTCTGATCACTGATCAAGGAAGTCACGCAACGTCTGCGAACGAGACGGGTGACGCAGCTTCGACATGGTCTTCGACTCAATCTGGCGAATACGTTCACGGGTTACGCCATACACGCGTCCAATGTCGTCGAGCGTTTTCGGCTGACCATCTTCCAAGCCATAGCGCATTTTGATCACACCGGCCTCGCGCGGAGACAGCGTCTCAAGCACCTGCCTGAACTGTTCCTGCAACAGCGAGAAAGCAACCGCATCGGACGGTGCGATGGCGTCGGTGTCTTCGATCAGATCACCGAACTCGGAATCGCCGTCCTCGCCCAGCGGGGTATGCAGGGAGATAGGTTCACGACCGTACTTCTGCACTTCCTGCACCTTCTCGACTGGCATGTCAAGCTCGCGCGCAAGCTCATCCGGCGTAGGTTCGCGGCCAAGATCCTGAAGCATCTGGCGCTGCACACGGGATAGCTTGTTGATCACTTCGACCATGTGCACAGGCACACGAATGGTACGCGCCTGATCGGCCATGGCTCGGGTAATGGCCTGGCGAATCCACCACGTGGCGTAGGTGGAGAACTTGAAGCCCTTCTTCCAATCGAACTTCTCAACAGCGCGAATCAAACCAAGGTTGCCTTCCTGAATCAAATCCAAGAACAGCATGCCTCGTCCGGTGTAACGCTTGGCCAGCGACACCACGAGTCGCAGGTTAGCTTCCAACAGGTGGTCCTTGGCACGCCTGCCATCGTTTGCGGCCCACTTAAGCTCGCGCTTGCGCTTGAAGTCCATCTGGTCGGATTCGGTGTCCAGCAGGTGCTGGGCATACAGACCAGCCTCAATACGCTCGGACAGGTCGACTTCCTGCTCCGCGTTCAGCAGGCTCACTCGACCGATCTGCTTCAGGTAATCCTTGACAGGATCGGCGGTCGCTCCTGCTGCGATCACACGACGCTTCGGGTTGCCGGACGGAGTCAGATTCTCATCATCGTCATCGTCTCGCACCACGAAAGCGCCTTTTTCCTTGGGCTCTTCCGGCTTCTTGCGTTCTTCCTCGTCGTCATCATCCTCCGGCTCGGATTCCTCGTCATCATCGAGATCGTCATCATCATCCGAATCGACGTCATCGAGATCGTCATCGAAATCATCGAGATCGGGGTCATCCACCTGAGCGTCCTCATCGTCAAGGACGTCATCCTCAATCTGCTCCTCTTCCTTCTTGGCGGGGGCGCTCTTCTTGGCGGTGGTCTTGCGAGGGGTCTTCGTGGCAGGGGTTTTCTTCGCTGCGCTTTTCTTGGTGGAGGCTTTACGCGTGGCGGCTTTCTTCGTGGAGGTGGTCTTTTTGGTCAGATCAGCCTGTTCCATGCTTGCCGTCGTTTCCTTGGTGGCCAAACTTATCCTCCTATTGATCCTGCCAGAAGCGTATACCACAAGGACCCACTTCTGGCAAGGGCAAATCGTCAACTATGTGAGTAAACCATCTTGCAAGGACGATTATTCCCGCATAATGAGGCCTTCACGCGCAAGTCACGCCACTTTACGGCGTGTTGCTTTAGGTTTCCGATGTCCAGGCAGGCCCGATATGCCGTTCGACCGCCGAACATACGATCGACGCCAGCGAACACCGATCATCTATCGCGAGCGCACTGATGGCTGCCGCTATGGCGCCTTCCTGACCCATCCACCACATGATGTAGCTGATTACGGCGAACGGCTGCGCCCGATATGGTTTGGGAATCATATCGATGATGTCAAACAGCATGTTGATCGCTTGGTCGCAACGTTTCATATCTGGTCTGGCTGATGGGTCGCGGAATGCATCGCTGAGCAGCTGTTCCAAACGTTGCGCATTGCTTGGCTGCTTGGGTCGTTCGGCGAAATCCATAAGGAACTCCCGACTGGCGCGTTGCTCATCGACTATGGCGGAGATGAGGAACGCATCGCGTATGGACAGCATTTCGCCCATGCCCACTGTAATTCGTATGACCGTGTTCCTATCGAGGCTGCATTCGGTACGTGTCACGCTTACTCGGCATGACTCGTCATTTTCCGCCGACGCCTGTTCGAGCGCGTCCATCCATATGAGAAACGCCTCTGATATGAGGGAGCGCACCGCTTTGCGCGTGCCATTCGATCGGCGATCTTGTTCGAATTGGTTGATGGTTTCTTTCATTTCCGTTCCGGTGATGCATACGGTCCTGTCGACTGTCATTGTTCTGTCCTCCTTGGCATGGTTGATCGGCTTTTCTGCGTGCCGCTTGTATGGCACTATGTCTGATGTGCTGAGGCGATGCGCTGTTTTTCGGGGCTTGTGGTCGGAGGATGGGTCTTTCGGCGTTTCGCAAAATGGTTTCGGTACCGCAACTATTGCAATCATTGAGCTTTGGTCTTGTCGAACGCCTGTGGATAACTGTTGGTATGACTAGCTCTTCCGATTTGGAACAGATTGAATCGCGCATTGTTTCGTTAGTGAAGGATTTTGCGTTCCTTCATGTGGACGATTCGGTTGCCTCTTCCTGCAAGCCCATCGCAGACATGGTCGCCATGCAAGCGGTCACTTCAAGTGAGGGCGGCAAGCGACTTCGCGCCTTGCTGACGTTGGATTCGTTCCGCGCGTTCGCTTCGGAGGATGTGCTGGAACGCGATTTCGATGCACTACTTGATTTGGCGTGTGCCGTAGAGGTTTTTCAGACCGGCGCCCTGGTGCATGATGACATCATCGATGATTCCGATCTGCGTCGCGGCAAGCCATCCGCGCATCGTGCGTTTTCCACCGATACGCATAGCGAGACTATCGGCCATGGTTTGGGCATCATGCTTGGCGACATGTTGGCCACGGCGAGCGTGGATATCGCAGATAAGGCCGCATCCAAGCTTACTTATGGTTCCAATGTGGTTGCGGCGTTGCTTAATATGCATCGCGAGGTCGAGGTTGGCCAGGTACTTGATTTAGCGGTGGAACTCAACCCGTTGAACGATCCGAACGAGCTGGTGGAAGCTTCGTTGAACGTATTCCGTTGGAAGACTGCCAGCTACACCACCATCGCCCCTCTGGAATTCGGCATGCTTGCCGCTGGTTTAAGCAAGGATGATGCTCGAAGGCGCGCATTGGCGGTCGGGTTGCCGCTCGGTTTGGCATTCCAGCTTGCGGATGACCTTTTGGACGTTGTCGGATCAAGCAGGAATACCGGAAAACCTGTTGGCGGAGATATTCGCGAAGGCAAGCGTACCGTGCTTCTCGCCGATGCCATCAACGCTGCGGATGATGGGCAGCGACGTGAGCTTATCGACATGTGGGAAGCCGATTCGCGTTCCGAGACTCAAGTGCAACGCGCCATTGAACTGTTCAGGCAGACAGGAGCCATCGCGCAATCCCGCAACAGAATCGCAGATCTGTGGCATGCGTCGAAATCGGCTATCAATGCGCTTGATCTTTCTGAGCATCGCAAATCGCCGCTCATCGAGGCCTGCGCACGTTTTGTACCTGACGTACGTGCAAATGCGTGACGAGATCCGCGTGTCTTCTGACTGGCATCCGGACAGGACGCACGTTCGTTGCATAATCCGCAAACCTCTGCTTGTAGACTACAAATGAGAACATTCAGCGTGAAGCGTTTTGAAGAAGGAACCGCAGCAATTAACCATGAGTGAAGCTCCACATGCCCCCGAAGGTCAGGTCATCGAAGGCCGGTATCGGGTCGTCAGCAGAATCGCCGATGGTGGCATGGCCACGGTGTACCAGGCGGTAGACGAGCGCTTGGGGCGCACAGTCGCCATCAAAATCATGCATACGCAGCTGGCTCAGGGACCGCACCGTGACCAATTCGTGGAGCGTTTCCACCGCGAGGCACGCTCCGCGGCCGCCATCGCCAACCCGCATATCGTGCAAGTGTATGATACCGGCGAATTCGACGGTCTTGACTACCTCGTCATGGAGTATGTTCACGGCGTGAATCTGCGCTACGAAATGAACCAGCAAGGCACGTTCAGCGTTCGTGAAACGTTGCGCATCATCGGTGAAACGTTGGATGGCCTTGCTTCCGCACACCGTGCGGGCGTGGTGCATCGCGACATCAAGCCGGAGAACATTCTGCTCAACGACCGCGGCCACGTACAGATTACCGATTTCGGTTTGGCCAAAACGGTTTCGCAGGCGACGCTTTCTTCCACTGGCATCCTGCTTGGAACGGCCGCATATCTGGCGCCGGAAATGATTGAGAGGAACCAGGCCACGCCTCAAGGCGACTTGTACTCCGTAGGCATCATGGCTTGGGAAATGCTCGCAGGCAAGGTGCCGTTCACTTCGAACAATCCGGTGACATTGGTATTTAAGCATGTTCACGAGGATGTGCCAAGCATCGTTACCGTCTGTGAGGGCATCAATGCCAATGTGGCTGCATTCATCGCTCACCTCACGGCGCGCGCGGTCGAAGCACGACCCGCAGACGCTTCCGCTGCACTGGCCGAGTTGCAGCGACTGCAATCCATACTCGCGGTCAGCGATTGGCAGTATCAGCTTCCCGCGGCAAACGTCAACATATCGCCCAATACCACACAAGCGGAAGATGCCGCTGCCCCGATGAATGAGGGTAATCCGGCTCCACCCACTCCCCCGGCCCCGCCAACGCAACAATTCGACGATCGTACACGCAAGCTGGACAGAGTCAAACCGAACATGACGACCGTCAGCCAGTGCAACAACAGAACGTTGATCCCGAGGCGACAACGCGCTTCTCGCTGCCGCTGGATGGAGACGTCAATACCGCAGACGGCAGTACGAGACCGCAATCCCCTGCCATGCAGAACGGCGATTACGGCAATGCGGGAAAGGACGAATCTTCGAAAAGGCATCGTACGCCGCTGATCGTCGCAGGTGTGGCTGCGTTTCTTCTGACGTGTGGCGCAGGCGGCTGGGCATGGTGGTGTTACCAGGGGCCTGGCAGTTATTGGACCATGCCTCAGCCGGATGGCATGTCGTGCAGCGATTCCGTAGCCTGCCCCATCACTGGTGTGAAATGGAGCGACTACGAGAGTCTGCTAAAGGTTTCTGATATCGAATACGAAGTGTCGGAAAAGTATAGCGATTCCATAACGGAAGGCGATATCATCTCTACCGATCCGGCGAATGTCGGCGATCGTGGCAGCAAGCGTCGCGGTCAAAAGGTCAAGGTCGTGGTTTCCAAGGGAGTCAGGCAGGCGACGGTTCCCGCCGACATTCTCGACGCGACCAGAGCGCATCCGGCAAGGATCCGATCAATGCGTTGAAGAAGGCCGGATTCGATAATGTCGAGCAGACCACTGCTTCCGATGACACGTATTCCATGGAGGTGCCGCAGGGGGCATTGCTGTCGTTAAGCGTGGATCCCGGTGCCACATTGCCGCATAATACGACGATCACCGTCACCGTGTCGCAGGGACCAAAGCCAGTAACCATGCCTAATATTGTCGGCAAGACGAAGGATGAGGCGCAGCAGACGATGGATGACCTCAAACTCACCGCCAATTGGACGGAATCCTTCGACGATAAGATTCCGCAAGGCCAGGTGATTTCCACTTCCGTCAGCAGCGGCAATACGCTGCATTGGGGAGATAGCGTCGACGTAGTGGTCTCCAAGGGACCGGAAACCATAACCTTACCGAATTATGTGGGTCAGAAAGCCTCTGACGCCAAAGCTGCGTTGGAGAAGCTTGGATTCACGGTCAAAGTGAGTTCGCAGCTCACATTGAACGCCAGCCAAGATAAGAAGGTCGCTTCGCAGGATCCGGTAGGTGGCACCGAAGTACGTATCCGAGACGAAAATGGAACCCCGACCACCATCACATTGAAAATGTATTCCTCACTGTTCTAAAACGTGGGGGAATCGCCGGATCCGACAACGCGTTTCCCCACAACAGAGTGAGCCCGTCCGATTTCCCGGATGGGCTCACTGATGACGTTCCGTCTCCGCTTTCAAACCATCTTTGCAGCTGCGTGACAACGACGAAATTCAGCCCTGCTTCGACTGCTCTTCCGCTTCCTTGGCCGCCTTAAGCTGTTCCTTGACTTTTTGTGCGTATTCGTTCACATATTCCTGACCACTCATCTTCTGAATCTCCATGGTCACACGGTCGGTAAGCGAACGCAGGTCGTCATGCGTGATCTGGTCCAACGGTTTTTTTTCAACCTCGATCGGCTTGCCGTAAATCACCATGGTCTTGCCTTTGTCGGGAATGACCTGCCCTGGCTTCTGCAATTCTCGGGAGCCGATGATAGCGGTCGGAACAATCGGGCATCCGGTTTCGAATGCCAGACGCGCCGCACCGGTGTGGCCTTTATAGAGACGCCCGTCAGGACTGCGGGTGCCTTCGATGTGGATGCCGAACAGGTGGCCGTCCTCAATGATTTCACGGGCATGGTTCAGCGCGCCCAACGACTTGGAGCCACCGGAACGATCCACGGGGAACACGCCAACGGATGTGAACCACCATTTCTTGAACTTGCCTTTGATGCCTTTACCTTCGAAATATTCGGCTTTGCCCATGAAGTGAATCATGCGTGGGCTGGTCAGCGGCAACAGCGCGTCGTCGATGACGGCAAGATGGTTGGCCGCAATAATGGCACCGCCTTCGCGAGGAATGTTTTCAAGCCCTTTTGTGGTCGGTCCCAAACGGTGGATGGCGATCGGTCCTAGGCCTTTAACGAAAAACCAGTAGAGCATTCTTCACGGTCCTCCCAGCGGATGGGCATCCGCTTGATTAAAGTTATCAGTATGACTGACCTCAACAATAGCAATGCCGACGAAGAACGCCCAAATGCCGAGTCGCATGGTGGAGGGAATGTTCCCTCCTCTGATGCGAACGATCTGGATGCCGCTTGGGCAGAGTTCGCCAGTTCCCATGCCGACGATTTGAAGGCCGTGGAACACTCACGGAATGCGAAGCGTTTCGAGAAGCATGCGCAGCGACGTGAAAAAGAGGCGCTGCTATCGATTCAGGATCTGGATCAGGGTACATTCACCGACGATATGCCGCAAGGTCGTGGACCACGCGATTTCACGGGTTCCAGCTGGTTGGACACCGATAGCGTGATGGACCGTTATGGAGATGATTTCGTGCCTCCGAGTCCCGAAATCGGACATGTCAAGCTTTCGAAACTCGTGTTCTGGGCGTTGCTGGTCGCCGGAGTCATCGGCATCATCGCTTCCGCATTCATGCCTGCGTTGGCGGCGATTCTGGGATCGATTTTCGGCTTGTGTGCATTGGTTGGCGCCGCAGGGCTTATTGTGCAGCACAAGGGACACTCGCAGACTCGCTTTGATGAGTTTGATGATGGCGCGAGGGTCTGATTTCGACCTTTTCTTCATCGAGCATATTTTCAGAACATCATAAGAATCCTGGCAACGAGTTTTCCATATCGAAAGCCTCGCATCAAAAAATGCGTGTGCAGCACCGGATATTTCGATGCCGCACACGCATTATTATTCAGTTATTGGCAAATATCGATCAGAAAGTCTTGAATCAGGCATTTTTCTTCGACTGAGCGGTGGCGATCCACTGATCAAGCAACGCGGATGCCTTACCGGAGTCGACGGTCTCTTCGGCGATGGCGTAGGCCGCTTTGAAACGATCGGCGAGGCTGGCTTCCGTTGGCACCAAATGTCCATCGGCGACAATCGCGGATGCCGCATTGAGCAGAGCGGTGGTACGGAACGGTACGTCCTTGCCTGCGAGGAAGTCACGGAATAGTTGGACATTAAGCTCCGGTTCACCACCCTTGAGGTCGGCGACGGTCACTTTGGAGAGACCGAGTTCAACGGTTGGATCAAATTCGTTTTCCGTGACCTTACCGTCCTTGAACTCCCAGATGGATACCGGGCCAGTCGGAGCCATCTCATCCAAGTCTTCGTTGGAGGTGTAGACCATACCGGTCTGACCGTTCGCCGCATATACTTCGGCCATAATCGGGCTCATCTTGCGATTGGCGCAACCGACCGCCATATGCTTCGGAGCGGCAGGATTAGTCAGCGGGCCCAGCACGTTGAACACGCAGGGCACTCCCAGAGCGGCACGAATCGGACCAACGAAGCGCATCGCCGGATGGAAGGTACGTGCGAAAGCAAAAGCGATGCCACACTCATTGCCAACTTGGGCAACCTGCTCCGGCTCCAGATCAAGAGGCAGTCCCAGTGCCTCGAAGCAATCGGCAGTGCCGCACTTGGAAGAGGCTGCGCGATTGCCGTGCTTCACGACCTTCACTCCGGAGGCGGCGGCCACCACCGCACCCATGGAAGATAGGTTCACCGTTGCAGCACCGTCACCGCCAGTGCCGACAATGTCAGTAGTTTCGCCGGAGACATTCAATGGGATGGCGTGCCCCACCATCGCCTTGGCCGCGCCGCGTACCTCATCGGCGGTCAGGCCGAGCTGTTGCTGCGTGGCGAGCACCGCGCCCACGGCGGCGGGATTGGCGTTACCCTGCATCAGATCATCGACGAACCATTCCGATTCCTCCGCGCTCAAATGGTCTCCCCCAACCAGTTTGGTGAGAATCGACTTCCATGTGATCTCGGCCATAGTATCCTCCCCCTGGCTTCACGCCAAGCGCTTCGATTGTGTTTCCGCCGCATATTCTAACCGCCGGATATTGCGTAAACCGTTCCCGTCCGCATGACGGTATGATTCATAACTTCCGCCCACCATCCTGTGGTTGTCCAGAGCGCTTCCCATTAGTTATGCGAGGTAATTATCCAAGATAACCAATATCGAGGCATCATGAGCAAACCCGCGGAGCGCAACGTCCACAACGCCGACACACCGGACTTCAGTGTGCCGAACGACGGCCACGGCACACCGACCTCCAACACGATTGGCATCCTGCTCGACGCCTGCCAGACCGCCAAACGAATCACGGAAGCCTTGCTGCCGCGGTCGCCGGCACCAAGGACCAATGTCCTGGCGCGAGCACGGCGGGAAACCGTCCCATCTTTTAGACATGTCCCACCGCACGACTTTCCGCTCCGCCGAAACGCCGTGCCGGACGACCAGGATTCCATCGTCGCCCGTATCGGTGGCGATGGGGAGCATCACACGAGCAGGAAGAAAGGAACATCATGGCCGCATCATCCACCACATTCGAGCGCACGAACATACGCCGCCGGAATTCGGCATCGACGCGGCGACCGTGCAGTGGCTCACCACCGGCTACATGCTGCTGTTGGTGGCGATCGGCCTGGCATCGCTCATCATGGCGGTGAGTTTCTTCTCCGAATGGAACGGCGACTGGCTCGTATGGGCCTTGCTGGTCGTCTGCGTGGCGGCGTTGGCCGGGTTCGCACGCATGCAGCTGAAGATCAGCCATCCGTTAACCGGCATTTTCCGTCGTTCGCCGCCGTGGCCGATGCACCTATATCCAAGTAATGGCCTCCCTCCGTCATAAACCTCTGATATGGCGATGGGAAGTTAACATTCTGCGATGTCGCGGCAGTACCAGTGAAGGCGAGCAACCGCCCGCCCGAACAAAATCATCGTTTTCCTACAAGGAGAAAATTATGACGGACAAAATGGTACTACGAACGCAGCAATGGCTGAATCAAACCTACGGTGGTGATTCGCGTTTCAACAAGGTCGCCGAGGATGGGCAGACCGGCTGGTCGACGATTTACGGGTTGACCCGTGCATTGCAGATCGAACTGGGTATCCAGAACACGGCGGATAATTTCGGCCCGTCCACGCAACGTCTGTTCGTCCAGCGGTATCCGAATGGTGTGCAGGAGCAGAAATCCGGCGATACCGCCACGTCCAACGTGTATTCCATCATCCAGGGAGCACTCTGGTGTAAGGGATACTCTGCCGGAAGTGACGAAATCACCCAGCATTTCTACGGCGGCACCGGCAAGGCAATCAAGAACCTCAAAACCGATATGGGCATTGGCGGCGATTCCAGCGTTGACGTGGACATCATGGGTGCCCTGTTATCCATGAAACAGTTCGTGCTGCTCGAATCGTATGGCGGCCTCAACGCCATTCGGCAAGCGCAGCAGCAGATCAATGGCAATTACCGTGATTACACGGGCATCATTCCGACCGATGGCCTGTACGGGCGCGAAATGAACACAGCGCTCATCCAGGTGCTTCAGGCCATCGAAGGTTTTACGCCCAGCGAGGCCACCGGCAATTTTGGTAGTGGGACTAAGTCTCGTCTCAAAACCATCAGCGCCAGCAATGGTACCGGCGATAATCCGCAGTGGGTCTGGTTGGCGACTGTGACTTTGGTGTGTAACCGCATCGCGGCGGTCATCAGAACCAGCTGGCACACCGGTCTGTCCGATCAGGTCACGGACTTTCAGCGGCAATATGGGTTGCCACAGAACGGTACCGTCGATCCGACCACGTGGATGAGCCTGCTTACCTCCAAGGGTGATCCGAACCGGCCTTGTGTGGCGTGCGATACCCGTTTTGAAATCACCGATGCGCGACTCGCAACGTTGAAGGCCAACGGATACCAGATCGTGGGACGGTATCTGACCGAGCCTGGGCAAAGCAGCTTGGCACCTGCCGATTATTTCAAGGCGATTCGTCCGGGCGAGCTGGAACGCATCACCAAGGGCGGCATGAAGTTCTTCCCGATCTTTCAGGAATACTCCACCAAGCTGGCACACTTTACGCCCGCGAACGGTGCTGCTCATGCCAAGTCGGCACGTGAAGCGGCGCAGCGGTTGGGCATCCCGCCGACGCATATCTATTTTGCCGTGGACTTCGACGCCACTGACGACCAAGTCACCAGTAACATCCTGCCGTATTTCAGGGCGGTTTTGGCTAATCTCGGAGGTGGATATAAGGTCGGTATTTACGCATCCCGTAACATCTGCACTCGCGTTATCGAGGCCGGTTATGCGGGTTATGCGTTCGTGTCCGACATGTCCACCGGGTTCTCCGGCAATCTGGGGTTCCCGATCCCAGATAATTGGGTATATGACCAGTTCACTGAAATCAGTGGTTATCAGGGACAAGGCTGGGATCTTGACCGCGTTGCCTATTCCGGCAAAATGCCTGCTGTATCCTATGTGAAGCAGACGTCGGCTGGTGGAACGACCATCGATCAGGGAACTAACTACGATCAGATGGGGCCGATTGACCTGATCTGGCATCTTGAGAAACGGTTCGATGAACTGCGCGCTCAAGGAAAGGTGGGGCAGGACTATGTGGCCAGTGGAACCACTGGAACTTGGGTGACGGTCCCGACATGGCGATGCATGCTGAACTACCTGTCCAAGGATTACCTGCGCGACGGAGGAAATGGTTCAACTATCGAATGGTCGGTATCAGCCGAAAGTTTCCGCAAGGCGGATGCCGCAATCCTCGAACAGGATGCTACGGCGTCTGCAATCATCAAGTCGTTGGATCGCTATATCGGTTCGTGGCGGCAGTCCATGATCGATGTCAATGGGGAAAGCGTGGATTTGTCGCATATGTGCGTCACGACGCTGGGATATCTCAATGGACTGGTCGTTCCGGATACGTGGACCGGCTGGGCGGGCGACTTGGGTTCGGCCATGAGTAACATTCAGAAAGCTAAGGATTGGAACCCGCAGGCCAGCATTGATGTCATCGCCGAAGCCTTGGTAGGTGCGGACGACAACTATCGGCAGCAGGGCGCTCTTCAGGGGCTTACGCTTGACAAACAGGTGGATGGAACATGGCAGACCGTCAGCAATACCTGCAATCGTGACGACCTGTGCTGTGATGGCGATGCCATTTACTTCGCCGACACGCTTAAGAACGGTAACGGCAGCGACTCTCACCTGTTGTCCCAGACCATGCGCAGCTACTATAACGCGCCGAACCAGTTGTCTGACCGTTTCAAGCGAATCGCATGGAGCATGGGTGCCAGTGATAAGGCGGCGGCAGTAAGTGCATTCCGCGGTGTCGATTGGCAGCAAATGTTTACATGTTGGCTCTTGACCCATTCATACGATACCCCTGATTCCGTGATTGATGCGGCATGTTCGGCATTGGCGGAGTTCATCTTCTAATCGATACGGTTCCGATGTGGGGCTGGTTTGCGACAATGTGTGCGATAAAGCCAGCCCCACGCCGGTCCTTTGTTACCGATTGTGTCTATTGTCGTATGCGCGGCAGATCAGGTATAAAATGTAGAAGATGGTCGGGATGCTGTATCCGCCCATGGAGACTATGAACAATATTCCATTCGTAAATGAGCCAGTCAGTAGCTCTATGATGGCGGTCCACAAGGTAAGCCTTGATGATATGAGCGTTATTGCCTCCGCTATGCTGACCAGTGTTGTTGCGTAGGTAAGTATAGCGGTGCCGGCGAGCCACAGAGGATTCCACAGAGTTCGGATTTTGCGCGTCAACAGCAGGGCCGCGAAGGGGATGAGTATGCAACCGGGGATGGCGAGTATCACATACGCAAAATAGGTAAATAAACCAATAGCGGTATACAGCACGCATATTGCAGCAAACACAATCGCGTATATCACGGCCGCTATCACTGGATTCCGCATGAGTGGGTTCTTCTGGTCCGGTGAGTTCTGCGCGAACGTCACCTGTACATCCGGGTCGTGCCCGGCCGAATCGTGTTTGTCTGTGGCCATGCAGCCGCTGTTCTTGCTGTCATTCCCGTCGTTCCCTGCCATGATGCCCCTTGTATGTTTTCAATGTATCTGTTCCGCAATGTCTGTGCATGAATTTCGCCTTTACCGTTGCCCGGCGCCGGTTCTTTGTTACCGATTGCGGCTGTTGTGGTATGCGCGGCAGATCAAGCCAAGGATGTAGAAGATGGTCGGAATTGTATACCCGCCCATGAAAAGCTGGAACGATAGTATGTCTGCAAATGAGTTGGTCAGTATTTTTACTATGCTAAACCATAGGGTGGCTTTGGGAGGTATGAGCATTAGCAAGGCTGCCATGCTTACTAGTGTCATCGCGTAGGTGAGCGCGGTGGTGCCGGCAAGCCACAAGAGATTCCATGAGGCGTTGATTTTTCGTGTCAGTAGCAGGGCTATGAAGGGAACGATTGCATAGCCGGGAAGTATTATCAGTAAAAATCCCCAACAGGCGGATAAGATGCTGCTATACAGTGCGCATGTCATGGTAAACACGCCTGCATATATAATGGCTGCCGACACCGGGTGTGGTGCATGTGCGTTGTCCTGTTTCGGTAGTTCGAGTCCGGCTATACACTCGCTGTCGCTCTTACTGGGTTCTGGCATGATGTTCTTCCCGTGTGAACAATCCGGCTGTTTTGTGATGTGTCTGTGCATGGCCTGATGTTTACCGTCGCCCAACGCCGGGCCTTTCCGCTACGTCGACCACGCCGTCCAGATATCCGTAACGCCCGTCAGTCTGGTCTTTGGTGAAGGTGATGACGTTGACGTTTCCGCTGAAATCCAGTTCGCCGATATGATCGGTGTTTTCCAATATAATGATCTGCTGGTTTGCCGCCTGCAGTTTAAGATGCTCGAACAGGCCGCTTCTTAGAGAACCGTTCGCTGTGTACGCGCCTTCGTCGAAGCCCAGCAACGGGGTATCGATGAGCAACCATCCTGGAGCATGAACCGAACGGCGGTTCAAGTAATCATGGAATGCCAGCATCATAACCGTATTGAAGAATGCACAATATCCTTTTCCCTGCTCTTCAGCCTTGCTGTATCCGCCGATTTCGATGTCGAATGTTTCCCGGCTGAAACCGACGTTATCGGTGCCGGAAAAGCCGGAATCCTTGAGGATTCCGCGTATGGTGGCACCCATCGAATAATAGAAATCCTCGTGGAACCATTCTCTTGGCCGATATTTCTTGTAATCGACCTTTTCCTCGTCGGCACCATCAAGAGTAGCTTGAAATCTTTTACGCAAAGCAGTCAGCTCGGCATATTCTGCACGAATTCTTTCTGACTGGGCAAGCCCATCAAGTCGTTGTCGTATTGTTCGGGCCTCCGGCTCAAGATTCCGGTGCAGCTGTTCCATATTGGACTGATGGGCGTTTTGCGCTTCGTCGATGCTCTGTGTCACTTGGATTCTTGCTTGGCGTAAGGATTCCTGATCCTTGGCCACACCATTACGAAGTTCGCGAATGCGGGACATTTCATTTTCCCGAGCACGAATGTCTTCTTCACTCGGTGGATCGATATGGACGGTGCTGTGGCAGAACTGACAAACATCGGGATAAGGTTGTTCCCGGTTATGGCGCATTGCCTGCAACTGCAGATCAAGGCGTGCCAAATCGGAATCGTATTGCCCTAGTAGGGTTTCACGCTGGGCGAGCAATACGTCCAGACGCTCGTTTTCCTGATGCAGTGCGCTGATGTGTTCAACGAGTTCCGCATCTTCATCAATGGTTTTTCGACGCTGTTGTTCCAATTGCTGTAACGTGTTGCGCAGTTTCTCAATATAACTATCGACGGTTTTGCCTTCGGTAGCCGCGTCCCGTTCAAGTTGCTCAAGCTGTTTGATGCGGGGCTCGATGATATCGAGTTGGCTGAAGATGAATCGTTCCACCGCTTGCCTGCGTGCATGGCGCTCGGCGGAACTTTCCTGTCTTGCCTCATCATTGAATGTTTCATCTTGAGCGAGGACCAGCAAAGCGGACAGGTTCTGCGTCATCGTTGTGTTGCTGGTGGTTTTGGGCAATAGAATCGATGGTTCGGGGCGAACGATCTGATCTTCGGGAACAAGCAGCAAATGTCGGATGGCATTCCAAGTAAAGGCCACGGTTCTGTAGGCCTCATTGACTGCGATTCTTCGTGCCTCATCAACGTCCAGCATTGTTAGCAGTACCGAGTTGATTGGTCGTTTGTTTTTGCCTCTGCGTGCGACCGTATAATCTCCCGGTTCCACATCTGAGTCAGTCGAAGAGACCTGAATCGTTTGCGAAGCCAACGAGCGTTGTAATGTCACTTCTCCGTGTTCGGTACTGAAGGTGACGGATGCTCCTGCATATCCGGTGACATCCGTGAATGGTATGACGTTTCCGCCGCATACGAAGCTGATCGTTTTCGCAATCCCGGTTTTGCCGGTATTCGACGGGCCGATGATGCAATTCAATCCCTGCTGCAAATCAATGGTTGAGGCATTGCCATCGTTCCGAATCGCCTTGACTTGACGAATCCACATTTTCCCCATCTTGGTTACCGGCTTTCCAGTATTTGTTCTATTATCGAATCGTAATTCAGCGTCGCCAATGTTTCGATGGCATGACGATAAGCCATGACATATTCTCCATGTAATTCGTTGGCGAATTGCATGCACGTCGGGCTTGCGGAATAACTGGATCCGGCATCTTCGGTGATGGCGAAGCCTATGATTACCAGCCTGTTCAGCCCTCTTCGTACACGTTTGCGCCTGGCATCATACTCTGCTGTGGCATAAGGGTTATCCCCGTGAAGGTTACTATTGCCAAAGCCCATGACCTTCATGTAAGTTGCGGCAAAATCCATGACCGTGATTTCATCCAATGTTGCAGGGTGTGGCAATAAGGACAGGCATAGCGTAAGACGGGTTGCGGTTTCGCTCGGGGTGTTGAACAGGGAATCACTCATCGGCGCTCACCCATTCCAGTCGAGTGTCATTGACCAGCATGTGGCATATGCCTTTCTTCTCCGCGGCTTTGACGATGGTTGGAAAACGGGTGATGACGGAACCGGAAAGGGGAAGAATCGCAGCTTGGTTCAAGGTTGCCAGCATTCTGGCCAGCCCATCGTCATATTCTTCGTTGCATACGTCGCAGACTCCATCGTAGAGGTCGTCTTTCATCGCATGGAACTCGGTTTCACCATCATCGATGACATCTCTCATGTTCCGCCGCAGTCCTTCTGCATTGTAAAAATACCCACGCTGCCGGTCATATTCCTTGCGCTGTCGGTCGGGCAAATCATCTCGGGACCGGATTTGCCTGTGCAAGTGTTCGGCGTAGGCCGATTCCATTTGTGCAAGATACGTTCTTTCCACATTGAAATCCGGTGATTCTAGTGGGGATGGAGATTTCCGCCATGCCACGGCTGAACGACCAAGATGGAGCTTCCCTGATGAGATGTGTCCTTCGGCCAGCGGCAGATCATCCAGCAATTCAAATTCCGGCTGAAATGCGGTGCCGTCCACCAGAAGATCACGATTGTCGGCATTCGCTTCCAAGATCTCGAACAGCCAAGTGCTCACTGCGGATGGGAGTTTGTCAATTGACGGGGCTTTGATGTTCACCTGACCGAGACAACGCTGAAACTGCGATAGCGCGTCAATACCAATATCGTCAAACAGGCTTTCCACTCGGGCCTTATCCAGATGCTGAAAGAATTCAGAGGCCTTCCATTGCGGTAGTTTTCTGCATCCGTTGAAGAACTTCACCAAATCCGTTTGGTTGATACCCGCCCATACGCCTTCATTGATTGCCGTCTTCGCCTTTGAATAGTGCCTTTTGTTTACGTCTGATGTGTCTGTTGCGCTTGATTCAAGGATGACATCGAAGAAATCTTTCATGAACCCTTTTTTCTGTGTGCTGATTCCGCGGCTTTCCCCACTGACGTAGGGCCGAACGAATGTGCAGAACACTCCTAAAGCATATGTGCCGTTGGGCTTATCCATCGTTCGTCTCCTCCTCGCCTTACGTCGTCTTATTTCGTCTTCGGTTCTGATAGGTCAATTTCCTACGATGAAAACAGATGCGGATGAAGCCTTGTCATTACTGGAATTACGGCCAGTATACGACGAATCAGCCGCATTCGTTTCGGAACTCTGCCGAATGGCGAAAGGAGATGGACATGTAAATCAGTTACGACCGTGAATTCTTATTGCTAAGGCTCGTATTCGGAAACGGCCGTTCGAATATCAGTGACTTATGTATGGCGTAATCGCTGTCTGCATTTTTACTCCACGGCGAAGCTGGCTGTGGTTCACAATCCGTTTTGAGACCTGCTTATCGATATCGGGCGAGATGCCGTCTGTCAGTGTGCATATAACTGGCAGACACATCTCGCTTCATTGTTTTCAAGGCTGGTCTCATATTGCGTCAGCAGGTCTTGAGCAACTTTATATGAGCAAGGCCCAAGAACATGAAGCTTGTTTTTAAGCATGAGGCCCCTATTGCGGGCAATGCATCCGTTACTGAAACATATGAACTTACCCAGGAGGAACTGCTTCCGATGATTAGACGCGATCGTGCGCTGCGTGCTGCGGCTGAACACCGCGACGAAGAAGAGCTGGAATTCCGTGCGCCGCAATGCATTTTGCAGGAACTCTGGAATGCCGAAGAGCGTGTGGCGCACTCCTGTCACCGTTCCGATCGCGTTGGTGGAAGCGCATGGTCGTATGAGGAAATAGCCGGCATCAACCGTGAACCGCAAGAGCATTCGTTATCTCCGGAAGAGCTGCTCATCGAATACGAGACGGCACAAGAACGGAAGCAAGCCGTTCGCCGGGTTCTTGAAGCTTTGCGGACGCTTCCCGATGGACAGCGGAAAGCTGTGGAAAATGTGTACTTCCGCAACCTATCCCAATCCGATGTAGCTCGCAGTAGTGGGATTTCACGTGCAGCCGTTTCCAAACAAATCAATGCTGCTATCAAGAAACTGCGGCGAGTCTGCGACGTATCTGTGAAAGTACGATCGCTTCAAGGTGACTCTGACTTGACTGCATCGAAATAATCTGGAGGCAGGCAACGTGGTATTCGTTTCAGCATTCTCCATACTCGGGAAATCGTTTCGGCGGATGCCGAAGCGTCACCCGAAAAAACAGACGATATGACAGCAAATAAGACAGTGGGCAGTGGGTCGTTGCCGTGGACGTATTGGCTATGGAGATGGAGACCTCGGTCCCTTTGTAAAAAGACCTGTTTTCAACTGGATTTGCGGACCGGAGGTGCGCATTCCAGCCACAGAGGCCATGGACGACATCGATTTTGGGGAATGACATCCGCTGTGTGAACCCCTGATATGGCGATGGCCCAGACAGTATGAAACACACCGACGGGGCCATCGCCTTGGCTTATGCGAAGCGTCACGCCTCATTCTGGCCGTGGCACATCTTGTACTTGCGACCGGAGCCACACGGGCACTGGGCGTTCTTGCCAGTTCCCGGGAAGGTACGGCCATCCGCCCATGGGGAGTGCAATTCCGCGCTCTTCGGACGCTTGTTGGCCGGAACTTTGCCTTCGGCGTGGCTGATCGGCTGCATGCCAACGATGCCAGGTTCGTTCTTCTGCTCGTCGGCCAGTTCGTCGATGACGGTCTTTTCGGACTCATCATCGGTTTCCGGCTCGGCAGGAGCAATTTCGCCGGTAGGTTCGGTCTCGCCTTCCAGTCCCATCACCGCTTCAGCCGCGTTCACGGCCTCATCCTCGTCAGATTCGGTGTCGGTGTCTTCGGTAGTGGCGACACGATCGATATCGACATGGAATAGCAACTGGATGGTCTCCTCCTTGATCGCTTCGATCATGGAGTTGTACATCTGATAGCCCTCGCGCTGGTATTCGACCAACGGATCGCGCTGACCCATGCCACGCAGCCCGATGCCATCCTTGAGATAGTCCATCTCATACAGGTGTTCGCGCCACTTGCGGTCAAGAACCGCGAGCACGACACGACGTTCCAGCTGACGCAGACCCTCTTCACCAAGCTTGCCTTCGAAGTCGGCATACTGGTCCTTGGCGTCGGAAACGATAAGCTCCTGCAGGGCCACGACGGCCTTGTCTCCCTTGAGCTTGGAGACAGCATCCTTGGCTGCTTCTGAATCAACGGCAATCGGGTACACGGCGTTCAGAGCCTTGAACAAGCCTTCCCAATCCCAATCCTTCGGCTTGTCAGAGCCCTTGTTGGCACCCTTGATGTAGCTCAATACCGTCTCGTCGATGAACTTGAGGATATCCTCGTGGATGTCCTCGCCCTTCAGTACGGCCTGACGCTCGGCATAGATGACGGTACGCTGCTTGTTCATCACATCGTCGTACTTGAGCACGTTCTTACGGATTTCGAAGTTGCGTGACTCCACAGCCTTCTGTGCGGTGCGTACGCCCTTGGAAACGCTCTTCGCCTCGATCGGCTCGCCTTCCGGCATACCCTTGGCCATAACGCGGGCCACGAGCTGGGTGTTGAACAGACGCATCAGATCGTCTTCGAGCGACAGGTAGAAACGGGACTCGCCCGGATCGCCTTGACGTCCGGAACGTCCACGCAGCTGATTGTCGATACGGCGGGACTCGTGACGCTCGGTACCGAGCACGTACAGACCACCGAGCTCGACGACCTCTTCATGCTCGTCCTTGACCTGCTCCTTGATTTCGGCCAAGGTGCCCGGCCAACGCTTTTCGTACTCGTCCGGAGTGTCATCCGGAGAGTAGCCTTCGGACTTAAGCTTCGCATCGGCGAGGAATTCGACGTTGCCGCCGAGCATGATATCGGTACCACGGCCTGCCATGTTGGTAGCCACGGTGACGGCGCCCTTACGGCCTGCGACGGCCACGACGGCGGCTTCCTTGTCATGCTGCTTCGCGTTCAGCACCTGGTGGGGAATGTTGGCAACGTCAAGCAGGGACGACACGATTTCGGAGGATTCCACGGAAGCGGTACCCAGCAGCACCGGCTGGCCCTTCTTGTGACGCTTGGCAACATCGCGCACGATGGCGGCAAGCTTCTCCTTCTTGGTACGGAAGATCAGATCGTCCTTGTCTTCACGAATCATCGGCTTGTTGGTCGGAATCGGGAGCACACCCAGCTTGTAGGTGCCCATGAACTCCGCGGCCTCGGTTTCTGCGGTACCGGTCATGCCCGACAGCTTGTCATACATGCGGAAGTAGTTCTGCAAGGTGATGGTGGCAAAGGTCTGATTCTCAGCCTTGACTTCCACGTTTTCCTTGGCTTCGATTGCCTGGTGCAGACCTTCGTTGTAACGACGACCCGGCAGGATACGACCGGTGTGTTCATCGACGATGAGCACCTCGCCGCCGGTCACCACGTAGTCGCGGTCGCGCAGGAACAGTTCCTTGGCCTTGATGGCGTTGTTCAGGTAGCCGATCAGTGCAGTGTTGTTCGGCTCGTACAGGTTGTCGATGCCGAGATAATCCTCGATCTTGTTGATGCCTGGATCGAGAATGCCGACAACCTTCTTCTTCTCATCGACCTCATAGTCCTCGTCACGGGTGAGCTTGAGCACCAAACGAGCGAACTGGCGGTACCAACGGGTCACGTCGCCTTCGGCCGGACCGGAGATGATCAACGGGGTACGAGCCTCGTCGATGAGGATGGAGTCGACCTCATCGACGATGGCGAAGTGGTGGCCGCGCTGTACCAGATCGGACTTCTCCCATGCCATATTGTCGCGCAGGTAGTCGAAACCGAACTCGTTATTAGTGCCATAGGTGATATCGGCGTTGTACTGCTTACGACGCTCCGGCGGCTTCTGGTTGGTGATGATGCAGCCGGTGCTCATGCCGAGGAAGCGGTAAACACGACCCATGAGTTCGGCCTGATAGCTTGCCAGATAGTCGTTGACGGTGACGACGTGCACGCCCTGGCCATCGAGCGCGTTCAGGTATGCCGGCAGAGTCGCCACGAGGGTCTTGCCTTCACCGGTCTTCATTTCGGCGATGTTGCCCCAGTGCAGCGCCGCGCCGCCCATGAGCTGCACGTCGAAGTGACGCAGGCCCAGCGTGCGCTTGGAGGCCTCGCGCACGGTGGCGAAGGCTTCCGGCATCAGCTTGTCGAGGGACTCGCCATTGTCGAGACGCTGCTTGAACTTGGCGGTCTGGCCCTTGAGCTCCTCGTCATTGAGCGCTGCAATCTCGTCTTCCAGCGCATTGGTTGCCTGAGCGACAAGCTCAAGCTTCTTGATCTGTCGGCCTTCGCCCATTCGCAGAGCTTTGTCAACGATATCTACCACAATCACTCCCTTTGTGTATGCGAGTTACCTCGTCCGAGATTAGTCGCTGTTTAACGATTTCTGAAAAACACCGTCCATTTTACGTAACTTTCAGCGTGTTGCGGCTTTCTACCATTCGGCATACCGTCTGCAGTCATGAAAAAGAGGCCCGCACATACACTGTGCGGGCCCCATTCGGTCAGATTATCTCCCTATCCAACCACGTTGCATGTCTTACTTCGCCACATTCTCCGGGGTGTCGATCTCGAAGACGCCATAGCTCCAACCGTGACGATGGTAGACGACGGACGGACGACCGGTCTCCTTGTTCACGAACAGGAAGAAGTCATGTCCGATCAGCTCCATCTCATACAGCGCCTCATCGATGGTCATCGGCTCCGCGATATGCAGCTTGCGACGGATGACAATCGGAGTGTCGCCTACCTGGACCTCGACGGACTCGCCCGGACCCAGCTCAGCGGCGACAGCATCGGCCGGGCTGTTATTCGGCTCTTCGACCGGCTCCTCGACTTCCGGAGTCGGCTCGACGACGCCAAGATCGACCGGGACCGGATCGCTGTAGCCACGACGATGATCCTTGCGACGATCGCGGGTGCGACGCAGACGGAGGGTCAGCTTGTCGAGAGCCATGTCCAAGGCGCTGAACTCGTCGGCGCTCGAAGCCTCGGCACGCACCACGGTACGACCTGCGATGACAGTGATCTCAACGCGCTTGGCAGTATCGGCCTGACGCGGATTGCCCTCATGCGACAGCACAATCTGAACACGCTGCGCATCCGGGGCGATAGCGGTCACACGATTCATCTTGCTTTCGACAACGTCACGGAACCTTTGCTTGATCTGCGTATGACGTCCGGTAACGACGATTTCCATGTGGACCTCCCTAGACTCAAGCGGTGTTACCCGCTATATACGGACCAAACAGCTGCTTCGCTGTTCGGTAGTCATCATTGTAGCCGCAACATTGTGATTTCACTGAAAAGTTGATGCAAGAAAAATAAAGTTTTTTTGATTTTCCTTTCGTCCGTTTTCTTGCTATCATAGTGAGTTTGAGACCTCTTGATGGCCGCGACCGATTCGTCGGTTGAGGAACTTCCGGGCTCCATAGAGCACGATGGCGGATAACGTCCGCCCAGGGCGACCTGAGAGATAGCGCAGCAGAGAACAGACCGCCTATCGGTTTCGACCGATAGGTAAGGGTGAAACGGCGGTGTAAGAGACCACCGGGCCGCTGGTAACAGTCGGCCGCATGGCAAGCCTCATCGGGAGCAAGGCCAAGCAGAAGGCGTTTGAGGGCTGCTCGCCCGAAGCCTTCGGGTAGGCTGCTAGAGCCTGGCGGCAACGTCAGGTCGAGATGGATGGCCATCCGTGCCTGAGGCACGACAGAACCCGGGGTATAAGAGGTCTCACTCTCTTACCACACCGACCAACCCCTGTGGCGAAACAGTGTCCGAAAACCGTATAGCCACTACGCGAATCAGTCGTTTCAGACGAACAATTCCTGTGCGATTTCTCGCAAAACTTCAGGATCATGGCCTTTCCGCCCACCAGCGCTCCAGAACCGTCTTTTACGCACTTCGACATCCAACCCAGCAGTTTTTCTTGCTGTCCGACGTCCTAGCTCCCATGCAGCTTCGGCGAACATGCCTTGGGATTCGGCCTCATCGCACACATGTTGCGCAAGCTGGCGGTCCACACCTTTTCGTTTGAGCTCCATAACCGCTCCCCTATACCCCATCAGCCGTGATGCGCAGTGCCGCACCGCGGACTGAGCGTACGCCTCGTCGTCGATGAGACGAACCCTAATCAGCCTGGCAATCACATCGTCCACTACTTCAGGAGCGTACCCTTTGCCAATGAGTCGCTCTCTCATCGCACCTGACGGACGCGGTGCCGCATCAAGCAACCGGAGGGCGGCCTCCCTGCACGCATCCAGATCATTCGGATCGTCAGGGGTTCGCGACACGCCAGCCACGACACGCCCTGCGTGTCGCGCGTGTCGCGTACGCTTCGGCGTGTCTTCTTCATCATTGCACAAAACCTGTCCGCAGCCGGATTCGATTCGGCCGTCCTGCAGTCGCCTGCCAGAGGAAAGGGCAGAGCCCCCAGCCTCGGACAATACCGGCTGGAGGCCCTGCTGTTCAAGAAATCGCTCGACACTGATCATATGTCATGCCTTGTCGGCAGGCTTGGAAGACTTTGCCGCACCCTTGGCCGTTTCCGGCTTGGCAGCATCAGCTTTCGCCTTTTCCTCGCCTTTCACATCCTTCGCCGACACATCGTCACCATCCTCGGCGAATTGGTCGGTAGGTTCAATGAGTCCGAATTCGGCTTTCACCTTATTCTCGATCTCTTCAGTGAGCTCCGGGTTGTCTTTGAGGAACTGACGCACGTTCTCACGCCCCTGCCCCAGTTGGTCGCCATCATACGTGAACCACGATCCGGACTTCTTCACGACATTGACCTGCAACGCCATGTCAAGCACAGATCCTTCTTTGGAAATCCCCTCGCCGTACAGCACGTCGAACTCAGCAGTCTTGAACGGTGGAGCCATTTTGTTCTTGACGACCTTGACCTTGGTACGGTTGCCCACAGCCTCATCGCCGTTCTTGATGGTCTGGATGCGACGAATATCCATGCGGACGGACGAGTAGAACTTCAACGCCTTGCCACCGGTGGTCGTTTCCGGATTGCCAAAGAATACGCCGATCTTCTCACGGAGCTGGTTGATGAAGATGGCCGTGGTGCCTGCCTGAGCCAAAGCGCCAGTCATCTTACGCAATGCCTGGCTCATCAGTCGCGCCTGCAAACCGACGTGGCTGTCGCCCATTTCACCTTCGATTTCGGCCTTCGGCACCAATGCCGCCACGGAATCGATGACAATCACGTCAAGCGCACCGGAACGAATCAGCATATCCGCGATCTCCAGCGCCTGTTCGCCGTTATCGGGCTGGGAGACGATCAGCGAATCCGTGTCGACGCCAAGCTTGCGCGCATAGACAGGATCAAGCGCATGCTCCGCATCGATGAACGCGGCGACCCCACCGCTTTTCTGGGCATTGGCCACCACATGCAGCGCCAGCGTGGTCTTGCCGGAGGATTCCGGGCCATAGATCTCCACAATACGGCCCTTCGGCAAACCTCCGATGCCCAATGCCATATCCAACGCTAGTGATCCGGTTGGAATCACCTCGACATCCTGCTCGGGACGATCGCCTAATCGCATGGCCGACCCTTTGCCGAAACTCTTCTCGACCTGCGCAAGCGCCGTATCGAGCGCGGCCTGACGACGCGGGTCGATGCCGTTCGCGGACTTGTTCTGTGCGGCTCCCTTTGCCGTGCTCGTCTGTGCCATGACTACTCCTTTTGCCGACTATGACGAATGGTGGCTTCACCGTAAGGCCACAGCATTCGTTCTTGCAAATCCAACGACCGCTGTGGTCGGAAGACATGCGATCCAACGAGTCATAAACCAACATTCCTTGGAAAATCAACGTTCTCACGCGACCTGAAGAATTTGGAAACAGCCCGTTTAGGTTGTTGTCTGTGGATAACTATATCCCAATATGCGAACATCTGTTCGAAGAGGTGTGTTGTGTTCGAAAAAGGCTCAACGAACCGGCATGGGAGGCGCGTTATGATCTTTGCCCCAACGTTGGGAATCCGGGATACCCATCTGGTCGCAGAGCACATTCCACACCACTCGAGGCTCCTCACCTGCGCTGAGCGCGTCGACCGCCGTCATACCGCCAAGGCGATCAAGCACCTGATCACGCGCCAACGATCGACCGTAGCTGCGTCCGAGCACTTCCTCAAGCAGCTGCCAAAATTCACGTTCCTGCACGCGCCCCAGTGTACACAGACTTGATTTATATGAGAAAAGAGAAACGCCCGGCGAACAATCGCCGGGCGTCATCATGCCATATTTCACGAATCAGGCAGTCACGGAATCAAGATAGTCAGCCACCATGCGAAGCATCTGGGCTGTGGACAACCCCAAAGACTGCGCGATGGACGACAGCAGCTCGGAACTGGCTTCCTTCTGCCCGCGTTCCACTTCGGAAAGGTATCCCAGCGACACACCGGCCTTTTCGCTGACCTCGCGAAGCGTCTTGTGGTCTCGCGTGCGCAGGTCACGCAGCACATGGCCGATGGCTTCGCGCAACGAAACCTCCTTGGCCTCATCAGACTGCTCTGAAGCATGCTGCACGGCATGCGCGCGCACACGCTCGGAGTCCTCTTCCTGCCACATTCGCGTCAACGCGGCCTGACGCTCGTCCTTGGCTTTCTTGGCCGCACGCGCACGGAGCACCTGCTGCTGCGCGAACATCACCGCGCGCCTCTGAGCCGGCGTAAGCTCCCTGACACGAGCCCCGGCAGCCTGCGCGGTCGCAGGGGCCATAGCCTTGAGTTCCCGCTGTTCTTTGGTGAGTGTCATCATTTCCATTCATCAGCCCCTTTTTCGTGCGTACGTCTGTCCACTATGGTCAACACTCATCTTTGTGGATTATTCCTGTGAATCCGCTGAAAGCTCCCTCAGTTTTTGCAGAATACAATACACGACGCCACGCCGTACGCTTTCCCTATCTCCCTGCAGGCGAAGTTCGAAAGCCTCCGTTCGCCTAGAGCGAACAGATCCAAACCCGCCCGGTAGGGAACAGCCGACGTAGGCAAGTCCCGCAGGCTTGTCTCCGTCAGGTCCAGGACCTGCCACACCGGTGGTCGACAATCCGACGACACGATCGCCGTCCTCCTGCTGCCGGTACAGCCTCGCCGTTCCGAAAGCCATCTGGCGCGCCACTTCGGGATGAACAGCCCCCTCTCGGAGCAACAACTCGGCATCCACACCAAGAATCGACGCCTTGGCACGAATGTCGTATGTCACAACGGAGCCAAGAAACACTTTCGACGCCCCCGGCACACGCACGAAAGCATCGGCCAGCAAGCCTCCCGTCAACGACTCGGCCGCCGCGATTTTGAAACGATTGGTCTCACAATATGCAAGAACGGCCGCAGCCAATTCATCGCATTGCGATTGGTTGGCGGCAGCCGTCTGGTTCAAGGATTCAATCATGAATACCCTACTTGGTTTCTTTTCCGGTCTTGCCTGCGGGCTTCTTACGACCGCCGAAAGTATTAACCAGATACTCGCCGCCGGAATACAGGCAGAGAATCAGCGCAAGATAAATCAGCGCATACGTGATGATGTAGTAGACGGTCATCCACATCGGGGTGTCGCCTAACCCTTCCGGAGCCAAGCTCCACATAGGCAGCATCAACATGGCCAGACCGATGCACTGGCAGAGCGTCTTGTACTTGCCCGCCTGGGACGCGGCGATGACCTTGCCGCCCGTGTCGATCACAAAGAAGCGCATGACGGTGATGCCGATCTCACGAATCAGGAACAGGGCGGTCACGACCCAGCCCAGCACCGGATTGACGAATTCGTTGAAGATGGCGGCAACAATCAGTGTGCCGCAGGTGAGCAGTTTGTCGGCAATCGGGTCCATCAGCTTGCCAAGTTCCGTGACCTGGTTGTATTTGCGGGCCATCCAACCGTCAAGCTTATCGGTGCAGGCCGCGATGATGAAAATGACCGCGGCAACCCAACGCATGGTGACGTTGTCCATGCCCCACGCGCCGGCTTTGGCGTACAGCGCCAAAAACACGATGACCAAGATGATACGAGAGAAGGTGACAAGGTTCGGCGGCGCGTTCCAACCGTCAAGCAACGATGATTTGCGTTCTTCTTGCTTTTCCATACCGTTCACGTTACCCTGACACTTCTACTTGCTTACCAATTTGCGTTTCATACGGAGCGTTCCCCAGTCACATCGCCACTTCGGAATCCGCTGTCGAAGAAGCTCCCGAATTCAGCGACGAGGTCTCGCCTTTGATGAAGGCGAGCACCTGCGGCAGGTCCTGGGGCTGCACCAACACCTCGCGCGCCTTGGACCCTTCGGACGGCCCCACGACACCACGCGACTCCAACAGATCCATGAGACGTCCCGCCTTGGCGAACCCGACGCGCAGCTTGCGCTGCAACATGGACGTCGAGCCGAACTGCGATGTGACCACCAGTTCCGCCGCCTGCAACAGCACGTCCATATCGCCGCCGATATCTTCATCCGGTTCGATGGCCTTCTTGTCGGCTTCCTTAGCCATTTCCTCGATATCCTCACGGTAATGCGGCTTACGTTGGGTGCGCACGAACTCCACCGCACGACGGATTTCCGATTCGTCGACCCATGCACCCTGCACACGCAACGGTTTGGCCTGTCCCATCGGCAGGAACAGCGCATCGCCCTGCCCAATCAGGGTTTCCGCTCCGGTGGAGTCGAGGATGACTCGAGAATCCGTGGCGGACGAGGTCGCAAAAGCAAGTCGTGAAGGAATATTCGCCTTGATCAGACCGGTGACCACATCAACCGACGGACGCTGGGTGGCGAGCACCAGATGCACACCTGCCGCTCGCGCCAGCTGCGTGATGCGCTGAATGGAGCTTTCCACATCATTCTTGGCCACCATCATAAGATCGGCCATCTCGTCGACGACCACCAGGATGTACGGATATGGGGCAACCTTCCTTTTCGACCCGGCCGGCGCATGCACTTTGCCCGCACGCACGGCCGCATTGAAATCCTTGATGTGGCGGAATCCGAAGAATTCAAGATCGCCGTAGCGAGCATCCATCTCCTTGACCACCCATTCAAGCGCCTGCGCGGCCTTCTTCGGATCGGTGATGATCGGCGTGAGTAGATGCGGGATACCCGCGTATGCCGACAGTTCCACTCGTTTCGGATCAACCATGATCATGCGTACTTGGTCAGGCGTCGCCCTCATGATCACAGATGTCAGCATGGAGTTGATGAAACTGGACTTGCCGGAACCGGTGGCGCCTGCCACCAAAAGATGCGGCATCTTGGTAAGGTCAGCCGTTACAAAATGGCCTTCCACATCCTTACCCACGCCTGTGAGCATCGGGTTCGGATCATTCCTTGCCTTGTCCGAGCGAAGCACGTCGCCAAGCACCACGGTTTCACGGTCGGCGTTCGGTATTTCGATGCCGATGGCGGACTTGCCTTCGATCACCGACAGGATGCGCACGTCGGAGCTGGCCACCGCGTAGGCAATGTTTTTCTGCAGATTGGTAACCTTCTCCACTTTCACGCCAGGACCAAGCTCCACCTCGTACATGGTCACGGATGGGCCTCGCAGAAAGCCGATGACTTTGGCATCGACATTGAATTGCTGGAAGGTGACCGTAAGCGCGCGAATCACACGATCGTTCTCCGGCGTGTGCACGGCGTGCGGCGCACCTTGCTTCAGCATGCCGAGGTCAGGTAGATGGTATGGGCCTTCCGGAATCCCGTCGGATTCATCGGAAACGCCTTCTTCGCTCAAGCCGCCATTCGGATCGTTTACGACCTCGTTGGTCGCCGCATCGACCATAACCTGCGTTCCATTGGATGTGCCGTTCTCATCGATGACCGCCCACGGATCGTCCGAGGCCACGCCGACTGACTTGATTTCACTAGATGGTACCGCTCCAACCATCGCGGGGACGGTTTCTGGAATTTGCGGCATGGTGCCGCTTGCCGTTCCGATCGGGTCTGACGAAAGGGAACGCGCCACAGGCATCTGAGGCATGACGACGGTTCCGCCAGAATCCTGAGCGGAATGTTCGCCGGATGAAATGCTGCGCGGCTGCGAAACGCTCTGATATGGTTCGTCAAGCATGGTTTCCGCCGTTTCGCCATGTCGTTCGGCGGCATTGCGAAACGCCTCATCGCCGTCATAGTATTCGAGTCCGTCTTGAGCGCCCTGCTTCTTGGTTTTTGATGATATCAACTGCCTTAAGCGAGAAAGCAGCATCGGCTTCTTCTCTTCGGCTGCCGCATTGTCGGTCCCATCATGCGCCGGCACTCCCTCGGCAAAGGACAGCGTGGCATCTCCGATGCGCACCTCATTCGGGAATTGCTCGGTCTCGTCATCGTCCGCCTTATTTGCACTGAAACCAAAACGGGACATCAACGAGCATACCTTGTCGGGAATCTCATCAACCCGCGTATGGGTGATCATCAACAGCGAAAACAGAATGACGACCACGAAAATAACGATGGCGAACGCTTTGGAAAGCCCCCATGCCAACGGGCAACCAAGCACGTAGCCGAGCAATCCTCCCGCTTTCTGCAGCAACGCCATATCGAAACCTTGGATGTCAGACGCAAGTGCCGCGTCAAGTATGGAACAGATGGACCACAAGATCATGGACCATCCCGTAGCCATACGCGCATTGTCGCTTTTGCGCTGGGTCTTATGCATAAGGCTGAACACCACTAGCATTAGGAAAACCGGCAGAATGACGCTCATCAGGCCAAACAGTCCGGAGGCCATGGCATGGAGCACCTGACCGAACGCACCTTGCACCCGGAACCATTCCGAAGCACAGAACAGTACCGCGAGAATCACCAGAACAAAACATGCGATGTCACGCCTGTACTTGGTCAAGACGCCCATCACTGGCGATGGTTCGACCGTGTCCATGACCTTGGTCTCGCCGGAACGGGCTTTGCCCGCGGACCTTTTGCCGCTGGATTTCGTGTTGGAAGATGCTGTTCGTGCCATAACGGTCATGATTTTACCCATGGGATGCGCCATGACATGACATTTCCTCGAATCGCGCACATTTTCTAACTTAGGTGAACACGCAATTTCACTGATTGGATTTCGTCAAGATCGTCACCGTCAAGCTGGGTGCCAAGCCGGAGAAGACTGTGGATAAGGCGGAAAGTTTCGACGAATACAGCAGCGGGTTTTTCATTTCAGGCGAGGTCTCCGAGATGATGCTGGGTGTAGGCATCCGCCTGCGCGTCTATGGCGTCATAGGCACCTGCATCGGCATGTTCGATGATGGCCATCGCATTGTCCAGCAGCGCCGGATTGAGCGCTTGGAGCCAGTGGATGCGCGGATCGCGACCGAACCATCCCATCTGTTTACGTGCCAGACGCTTCGTTTTCTGCGCGATGTCCATGAACGTGTCGTTCAGGTCACGCAACCCGTCCAAATAGTCGACGACCTGCTGGTAACCGAGCGCTTTGGCCGCGGTGATGCCCAGTTTGGGGCGTATGCGCTCCACTTCTTCGATGAATCCGCCTTCAAGCATCTGCTTGGTGCGAATGTCGATACGACGGTCCAGTTCCTCACGGGACAGATCGAGACCGATTTGCACGGTGGGAATGACGTACCGATAATGCGGAAGGCTTGCCGAATAGGGGCGTCCCGTCACTTCGATGACTTCCAGCGCACGGATGGTTCGTCTCGGATTGTGCGGATCCATGCGCGCCGCCGCTTCGGGATCCTTAACCTTCAGCTCGTCGAACAGCGCGCCCGCGCCTTCGGCTTTCTCCCGTTCCTCAAGCGCCTTGCGCACTTGCGGGTCGGTGCCGGGGAAGGAGATGTCGTCGATGGCCGCCCGTGCGTACAGGCCGGAACCTCCAACAAGGATCGGACGCACTCCCCTGGCCTGTAGTTCGGCTATTTTCTCGCGGGCGAGCTCTTGGAACCGCGCCACGGACATGGCATCGTCCGGTTCGATTATATCGATGAGATGATGCCTGACCTGCGCCTGCTCCTCCGGGCTCGCTTTGGCCGTGCCGATATCCATGCCCCGATACATCTGGTATGCGTCGGCGTTGATGATTTCCGCCTGTTCGCCTTTGCACGCCAACGCTTTGGCGACGGCAATGCCCAACCCGGTTTTGCCGGATGCGGTTGGTCCGACAATGGATACGACCTTACGCTGCATGGCAGAATAGGCGTCCCCTGTTTCGCCTGTTTTCTCAGAGGTCTGCTCAGTGTCGAACGGCATAGGTCTGCCCCGCCTTCAGATCGGGATCGGCAATGAGGTTGTGGCGCCCCGCATGGGTGATGGTGGCGGTCACGAAATCGCCTACCTGCGGCATCGGCTCGCCTTCGGGCACACCGACGTGCACGAGCACGCCGGTTTTCTCGCGCCCGGTGACGCGATGGGTCGCGGCGTCCTTCTTGCCGGATGCGCCGGTGACCATCACTTCGACGTCACGGCCTTCGAAGGTTTTGAGATTTTCTTCGGTGATGCGTTCCTGCAATGCCACGAGTCGTTCGAACCGGTCTTGGACCACATCGTGCGGCACCTGCTCCATTTCAGCGGCCGGAGTGCCTGGGCGCGGCGAATAGATGAAGGTGAATGCGGACGCGAATCTCGCCTCCTCCACCACGCGCAGGGTTTCTTGGAAGTCCTCTTCGGTTTCACCCGGGAAACCGACGATGATGTCGGTGGAGATCTGCGCATCCGGCATGGCCTCACGTATTTTGCGCAGAATGTCAAGGAACTTCGCGGAACGATACGAACGGCGCATGGCGCGCAGGATTCGGTCGGATCCGGACTGCAGCGGGAAATGCAGCTGGTGCATGACATTGGGCGTTTCGGCCATGGCTGCGATCACGTCGTCGGTGAAGGCGGCGGGATGCGGCGAAGTGAATCGCACGCGCTCCAATCCTTCGATCTCACCGCATGCGCGTAGTAGCTTGGAGAAGGCGAAACGGTCGCCGATGCCGTAACCGAACGAGTTCACGTTCTGGCCGAGCAGCGTGACTTCCTTGGCTCCTTCGTCCACGCACTGGCGGATTTCGGCAAGAATGTCTCCCGGGCGACGATCATGTTCCTTGCCTCGGGTGGTAGGCACGATGCAGAATGTGCAGGTGTTGTTGCATCCGACGGAGATGGCCACCCAGCTTGAAACCTTCGACGCACGGTCGGTGGGAAGCTGGCTTGGGAAGTAATTGAGTTCCTCTTTGACCTTGACCTGGGCGTGACCTTCGATACGTGCCTGATCGAGCAGCTGCGGCAGTGAACCAATGTTCTTCGTACCGAACACGGCGTCGACCCATGGCGCTTTTTTTGCGATTTTCTCACGGTCGAGCTGCGCCATACAGCCGCCGACGGCGATCTGCAGGTTCGGGCGCTGGCGCTTCCTTTCGGCCCACAGGCCGATG
>OLOT01000088.1_pt1 | contig 67322 bp, 69 predicted proteins | sample 1671991 | NCBI WGS metagenome assembly OLOT01 (sample SAMEA3136634, study PRJEB25190) | human gut metagenome | biome: human gut; feature: human-associated habitat; material: faeces | place: Austria | collected 2013
GCCGCCAGAGCCGTTGATACCAGATATCATCACCTTCGCCACGCACCATCATGTTGCCTTCGTAAGCCTGAAGGAATTTCGTACGGGCTTTTTGCAACGTGGAATCGTCATCCAGCATGGCATCGTTTTGCGCGTCATAACAGGTTTTTAGCCACGCGCCGCCACTTTCAGGTAACACCAGCAATGGCGCGGACATTCCTTCACGATACCCCTCAATCAGTTGTGAGAGGTAATGCAAAGCCTGTTCGGCTGCAAGCGGCGGAAAACGCCACTCACCGTCTTTGCGTAGAAAAAGGCGACTTTCGCCATTACCACCGCTGGCACAGTAGACAAGGTGTTCCAGCCAAAGTTGCATTCCCTGCGCCACACTTAATAAAGAGGGACGCCAGCGCAACAGGCCATCCGGCTGCACCTGCGGCAACCAGCCAGTTATCTGCACACCGTTGCAGGCGAGATCAATTTCCATACTCTGCCCCGGCTGGCGACAGGCAATGACTCTGTCGGCAAGCTGCTGCATCTCCTGGCACTGTGTTTCCCAGAAAATTTCACCAAAAGCGCCATACGGTAAATCCCCTGCCGCCCGGAAGCGGCGGAACAAGCGTTCGGCATCATCCTGCTCAACCAGTGCATTCAATAACTGCTGATTGATTTGATAACGGCTAAGTCCTTCCAGAATAAATGGCTCGGTGTCTGGGATTTCGCTGTCTTCAGTACGGAAGTTCACCTGCAAACGCATCTGGAAGAACGCCCGCACCGGATGTGCCCAGAATCGTTGTAGCGTTTCCAGCGGCACGGTTTCCGGTAAGGTAAACGGCAGCGGCTGAACAAATTCAGAATGTGCTTTACCAGCCTGGCTGGCCGCAGGTAGCCATTCACGAGCATAGCTTTGTCGTTCGCCTGGCTGGTAGTTTTGTGGATCAAACGGCATCCGGGTATGGAGGCAAGTAAGATGCGCTTTTACCCTTGCCTCGCTTTCATCACAGTTGAGCGCTTCATCGCCCGGTAGATAATGACTTTGCCCGATGTAGTCGATCAGTTCCTGCACCAGTACCGACGGGAAACGTTCACTGTTATCCTGAATGGAACGCCCGATATAGCTGATATAGAGTTTTTGCTGCGCGGAAATTAACGCTTCCAGGAACAGGTAGCGGTCGTCATCGCGACGGCTACGGTCGCCACGCTTCGGTTTCTGGCTCATCAGGTCAAAGCCCAATGGCGCAAGCTGACGTGGATAAACGCCGTCGTTCATTCCCAGCAGGCAAACCACTTTGAACGGAATTGAACGCATTGGCATCAGAGTACAAATGTTAACCGGTCCGGCGAGAAAACGCTGGCTGATACGTTCTTGATCCAGACGCTGCGCCAGTTCATCACGCAATAGTGACAGCGGCACCGCGTCGCCATACTGCGCACCTAAACCTTCGGCGATAATCGCCTGCCATTGTTGTTCGATCAGCGTCATCGCCGCTTCGGTTTCCGCATCCGGCAGGAAGAAGGCGTTGAGCATATCGCGACAAACCGGCAACCACTCTTCTAGCGGACGCTCCTGTGCCAGCCCGCGACGCCAGATGTTTAGCTGCATTAGCAGTGAAGCCAGATGCCCCACCAGTTCTGCAATTAAGCCGCTCGATTCATCATAAGGTAGAACCGATTGCCACTCGCCCTGCGCGCTCTCCATCGCGTAGCCCAGCAACATACGCGTCAGGCCAAATCGCCAGGTGTGTTGTCCGGTGGCGGGGAGTTCCAGCTCGCGAACGTTGTCGTCATCTATCCCCCAACGAATGCCGGATTCGTTGACCCACTGGCGTAAATAACGCAGCCCTTCTTCGGTGATGTCAAACCGCGCCGCCAGCACCGGCACATCCAGCAGCGCCAGCACATCCTCTGACACAAAGCGACTGTCAGGCAGTGATAACAGGCTGATAAACGCTTCCAGTACCGGATGTGACTGCCGCGCACGACGGTCGGAAATGGCGTAAGGCAGGTAACGATCCGCAGGTGCGCTACCAAACACTGCCTGAATAAACGGACTGTAGCTGTCGATATCAGCCACCATCACGATGATGTCGCGCGGAGTAAGTGTCGCGTCTTCCTCCAGCATCGCCAGCAAGCGATCGTGTAAAACTTCAACTTCACGCTGCGGGCTATGGCAAACGTGGAAGGTGATACTGCTATCCAGTGGATCAAGCGGGCGTTTGTTATCGCTACGGGAAAACTCTTCGATGTTCACACCCGCAACGGCGCGGTTTTCCAGTTCCAGAATGTCAGACTGAATGTTATGCAGCAGGTTATCTGGCGTGACATCGACAAAGGCGTCCAGCTCCTGGCTGCTCTCCAGGTCAGAAAGGAGATAAATGTAGTCGCGCCCAAGCTTACCCCATGAAGCCAGCAGCGGGTTGCCGACATCCTGTTCACCATCGCTGTTAAAGAGCTGCCCGGCATTTTCGCTATCACGAAATAGCGGCAATTCGCGATCTTCAAAACTGTGTCGACGCTGACGGGTCAGCAGTTTCGCCAGATAAGCAGGATCTTTAATATCGCCCCAGTAATAACGGCAGGGGTTGGTAAACAGGAGATGGATTTCAATATGTTTACCCAGCGCCTGTAGCGCCTGGAGATAAACAGGCGGTAACGCGGAAATACCGCATATAAAGACGCGCGAAGGTAACCCCGGCGGGCAGGTCGTCGCGGACTCCAGCGTTTCGATAAAGCGCTGATAGAGATTGGCGCGGTGCCAGCGCGGTTGTCCGAGTTCATGGGTATATTCCACCAGCGCCTTCCACAACGGCGCTTGCCAGGCCTGTGCTTCTCCCAGCCCTTCAACCAAATGTCCTGTTTCCCATTGTGCCAGCCACTCCGGGCGATAGACCAGATACTGGTCAAACAGGTCCGCCGCTTTTGAGGAAAGCTGGAACAGTTTTCGCTTGTCGCTATCGTCAGTCAGATAATGCCGCAACAGGGTAAAGTCTTCGCGCTCCAGCAATTGCGGCAGCAGAGTCATCAGTTTCCAGCTCATGCTCTGTTTGTTAAAGGCACTCTCTTTGGGGATCTCCGGTAACACCCGGACGAACATATCCCAGATAAAGCTCGCTGGCAGCGGAAAATCAATGTTTGCCGCAATACCAAACTTTTGCGACAGGGTCATTTGCAGCCACTGCGCCATACCGGTACTTTGCACCAGAATCATCTCTGGTTCGAAAGGATCGTCCAGCCGTTCGCGTTCGACAATAAACTCCATCAACGCTTCCAGCACGTCCAGACGATTGGAATGGTAGACCCTTAACATAGCGGCTCCTGACTACTGACGATTCGGGCAATGCAGGCGGGTCATCTCGCCTTCTCTGCCCCCGGGTGAAACTAGCGTAACGCTGATGCTGACACATCCCGCCTGCGATGTCTGCATTCGGTTGACCTGCCAGTTGGCAGGTGGCGAAATCGCGCGCAGTTGCGTTTGCTGCCAACCATGCCGCCAGAGCTGTTGGTACTGGTTTCTGCTGGCGAGACTGTTCATTAATGTTCGCTGGATACCCGATAACGCAGTGACAATCATCACCATCAGCACCATCGCAACCATTACCTCCGGCAGGCTAAAGCCTTGTTGATTCTTCAGGGAAGCTGACATAATGCCCCCTCTTTCAGCGGACAAAAATCGCTCCAGCCGCGTGGCGAAAAAACAATTTTTCCATCAATGACTTCGCCTGTTCGCCACAACGAAACGCCTTCATAACCGGCAATCAATAAGGCTTCATTATCTGCCAGTAAACGCAAACAAACCTGGGCATCGGTTCCAGCGTACTGCGAGCACTGAACTGCTGGCTGCGTCTGCCAGGAGTGCATTTTTCCCCACGCCAGCGCCGACTGAACGATGGCCTGGCGGCGCAATGACTGACTTTCCATGCTCACGCGAGAGGCAAAACTGCGATCCTGCTGACTCATTCCTTGCAATAGCAAGCTACCCAAAACCAGCAGCATCAGGACCAGAGCCAGTGACGAAACACCTTTTTCGCGGTTCACAGGTTGAATCCTGTCACGCTATAGCTGGCATCCACCACGGTTTGCGGTTCAGACTTACTGGCAGCACGCATATTAACCGTCAACACCGGCGAGAAGCCGCTGACATCCTGACGTACGACCTGAAAAGTGTCGATAATGATGGCATCCGGATTAGTGACTTTATCCCAGCCCTTACCTTCACAGGATGTCGCACCGCGTAGCGTTTCCAGCACATGCTCCTTCAGACGAAATCCAATCTGGTCGGACTCTTTTACCGGTTCGCGATCCCAGATACCGTTACTGTTCGCATCCCACTGCACAATGATACAGTCACCCTGTCCGACAATTTCCAGCCCTTCGCCGGTACAGCTGCCATGACAATAACCCGCCCTCTGGAGATGCTTCGCGACGGTAAATACCCGCAGCCAGATTTCATCTTCCAGCGCCAGCTTACGGGTGCCCGTTAAACTTTCACGCTGTAACGCAGGCAGAAAGCGTGCCGCTCCCAGCAACAATACGCTACTGATCGCCATAGCAATCAACACTTCCAGCAGAGAAAAACCTTGCTCTTTTACAGGCATCCTTCTGTTTCTCCTTGCTGACAAAGCCGGAGTCTTCCCCACGGCGAAACCACCAGCCACCACTCGCCCGTTGAGTTTTTGAAGCGAATATGCCCGGCCCATGCGGTATTGCGCAGGCCAAAGAAAGCAAGCGAAGGTGTCAGGTCGCTCATTTCGACTTCGGGCCAGCGTGGCACAAAGACCAATGGTGAACTGCCATGACAGGTATTGGCCCCAGCAGCGGAACTCACAAGGCACCATAACGTCCCCTCCCTGATAACGCTGATACTGTGGTCGCGGTTATGCCAGTTGGCATCTTCACGTAAATAGAGCAAATAGTCCCGCGCCTGGCTGGCGGTTTGCCATAGCCGTTGCGACTGCTGCCAGTATTGCCAGCCATAGAGTCCACTTGCGCTTAGCATGACCAAAATCAGCATCGCGACCAGCGTTTCAATCAGCGTATAACCACGTTGTGTTTTCATGCCGGCAGTATGGAGCGAGGAGAAAAAAAGATGAGGGCCAGTTTCTATTTCTTCGGCGCATCTTCCGGACTATTTACGCCGTTGCAGGACGTTGCAAAATTTCGGGAAGGCGTCTCGAAGAATTTAACGGAGGGTAAAAAAAACCGACGCACACTGGCGTCGGCTCTGGCAGGATGTTTCGTAATTAGATAGCCACCGGCGCTTTAATGCCCGGATGCGGATCGTAGCCTTCAATCTCAAAATCTTCGAAACGGTAGTCGAAGATGGATTCGGGTTTACGTTTGATAATCAACTTCGGCAGCGGACGCGGTTCGCGGCTTAATTGCAGATGAGTTTGATCCATATGATTGCTGTACAGGTGCGTGTCGCCCCCCGTCCAGACAAAATCGCCCACTTCCAGATCACACTGCTGCGCCATCATATGCACCAGTAACGCGTAGCTGGCAATGTTAAACGGCAGGCCGAGGAAAACGTCACAGGAGCGCTGATAAAGCTGGCAAGAGAGTTTGCCGTCTGCCACATAGAACTGGAAGAACGCATGGCACGGTGCCAGCGCCATTTTATCCAGTTCGCCTACGTTCCACGCTGAAACAATAATGCGGCGCGAATCCGGGTCGTTTTTCAGCTGGTTCAGTACCGTAGTGATCTGGTCAATATGACGACCATCCGGCGTTGGCCAGGCGCGCCACTGTTTACCATACACTGGCCCGAGGTCGCCGTTTTCATCGGCCCATTCGTCCCAGATGGTGACATTGTTTTCGTGTAGATAAGCAATGTTAGTGTCGCCCTGCAGAAACCACAGCAGTTCATGGATGATGGAACGCAGGTGGCAACGTTTAGTTGTCACCAGCGGGAATCCATCCTGCAGGTTAAAACGCATCTGATGACCAAAAATGGAAAGCGTTCCGGTTCCGGTACGGTCGTTTTTCTGTGTGCCTTCGTCGAGCACTTTTTGCATCAGTTCTAAATACTGTTTCATGGCTCCTCAGGAAACGTGTTGCTGTGGGCTGCGACGATATGCCCAGACCATCATGATCACACCCGCGACAATCATCGGGATGGAAAGAATTTGTCCCATGCTGATGTACTGCACCCAGGCACCAGTAAACTGCGCGTCGGGCTGGCGGAAAAACTCAACAATGATGCGAAACGCGCCGTAACCAATCAGGAACAAACCTGAGACAGCTCCCATTGGGCGCGGTTTACGAATATACAGGTTGAGGATAATAAACAGCACTACACCTTCCAGCAACAGCTCGTAAAGCTGTGATGGGTGGCGCGGCAGCACACCGTAAGTATCGAAAATGGATTGCCACTGCGGGTTGGTTTGCAGCAGCAAAATATCTTCTGTACGGGAGCCAGGGAACAGCATGGCAAACGGGAAGTTCGGGTCAACGCGGCCCCACAATTCACCGTTAATAAAGTTGCCCAGACGCCCGGCACCAAGACCAAACGGAATGAGTGGTGCGATAAAATCAGAGACCTGGAAGAAGGAACGTTTAGTACGGCGGGCGAAGATAATCATCACCACGATAACGCCAATCAGGCCGCCGTGGAAAGACATGCCGCCGTCCCAGACACGGAACAGATACAGCGGATCGGCCATAAACTGCGGGAAATTGTAGAACAGAACATAACCAATACGTCCCCCGAGGAAGACGCCGAGGAAGCCCGCATAGAGTAAGTTTTCAACTTCATTTTTGGTCCAGCCGCTGCCCGGACGATTCGCCCGTCGTGTTGCCAGCCACATTGCAAAAATGAAACCCACCAGATACATCAGGCCGTACCAGTGAAGCGCCACGGGTCCTATTGAGAAAATGACCGGATCAAACTCCGGAAAATGCAGATAGCTACTGGTCATCTGTCACCACAAGTTCTTGTTATTTCGCTGAAAGAGAACAGCGATTGAAATGCGCGCCGCAGGTTTCAGGCGCTCCAAAGGTGCGAATAATAGCACAAGGGGACCTGGCTGGTTGCCGGATACCGTTAAAAGATATGTATATGATCCGCGCTATAACCCTCCGCGAATCAGCCCGCCCATGCCGCGACGCTCCATAAAGGCTGCAACCTGATGGCGAACTTCGGTCGCCAGTTGCGCTTCCAGACTACGCTGCGCAAGATTTTCTGCTTCGGCATAATCAATGCGCCGCAGCAGGTATTTTACCCGCGCTACAGAACGTCCGTTCATAGACAGATGGCGATACCCAAGCCCAATGAGGATTGCCACGCACATGGGATCGCCCGCCATTTCACCGCACAAACGGAGATCGATTCCATGTATTTCCGCTTCCCGGGCGATCATCGCCAGAGCTCGTAACATTGCAGGATGAAGACTGTCATAAATGTTCGCCACCCGGGTATTGTTGCGATCAACGGCCAGAATGTATTGAGTCAGATCGTTGGTGCCAACAGAGATGAAATCGACCCGCTTTGCCAGATGCGGCAGCATAAATACCATTGACGGCACTTCCAGCATGATGCCGATACGTGGTTTGGGAATTTCGTAACCGATCATCTCCTCGACTTCACGTCCGGCACGTTCAATCAGGCGGCGTGCTTCATCAACTTCATCGAGGCTTGTGACCATCGGCAACAGAATATTCAGGTTGCCCGTAGCGGCATTAGCACGCAGCATCGCCCGCACCTGGATCAAGAAGATCTCCGGCTGATCGAGCGTAATGCGAATCCCACGCCAACCCAGGCATGGATTCTCTTCGCTGATCGGCATGTAAGGCAGCTGCTTATCTGCTCCGACATCCAGCGTACGCAAGGTGACGGGTTTATCATTGAACATTTGCAGCATCCCCTGATACTGCGCCACCTGTTCTTCTTCCGACGGGAAACCACTTTGCAGCATGAATGGGATTTCAGTGCGATAAAGACCGATGCCATCAATACGGCTGCCCAGTTTTTCTTCATGTTCCGGGCTTAAACCAGCATTGAGCATGACTTTTATACGCTCACCGCTTTTTAACTGCGCGGGTAAATTGACGTCATCTTCCGCCAGACGGCTAAGCTCAATCTCTTCACTAATTAGCCGCTGATATTCTTGCAGCAGTACCGGCTCCGGATCGACCAGCAATTCACCGCGATAGCCATCAACGATCAGCGTCCTACGATGCAGCACCGAAGGCTGAATATCCGCGCCCATCACGGTAGGGATCCCCAGCGCACGTACCATGATCGCAGCATGGGAGTTGGCTGCGCCATCTCGCACGACAACACCGACTAAGCGATCCTGGGGCAGCTCAGCAAGAGTTGTCGCTGACAGTTCATCTGCCACCAGAATGAAACGTTCCGGCCAGGCGTTCGGCCCTTGATTAGCGTCATCAAGATGAAACAGCAATCGCTGACCCAGCGCACGTAAATCGCCAGCCCGCTCTTTGAGATAGTTATCGCTTAGCGCGGCAAACTGTTCGGCAAATTTTTCAATGACCGTTTTTACCGCCCACTCTGCCACCGAGCCTTTATCAACCTCGGCAAACAATTCGCGACGCAGCCGGGTGTCCGAAAGCAGGTGCGAGTAAAGATCGAAAATAGCCGCCGTTTCTTTTTGTGCACCGGCGGCAAAGCGTTTGCTGTAGCGGCGAAACTCGTTTGCCGCTTCTTCCAGCGCCCCGGTCAGTCGTTCGCGTTCCAGAGCCGGATCCAGCGTTGATGCCTGATACACCTGTTCCATTAAAGGTAACGTGGCATCCTGCCAGCCTTCGGCAATCGCCACACCAGGTGCTGCCGGTAATGCGCGGATTCGCGTCTGGCGATATTGCCCAAACAAGGCAGTCAACTGCGACTGAGAAAGAATAGCTGCCATCTGGGTGGCAAGCGTCACCAGGAAGGATTCTTCACTTTCGTCATACTGGCGCAACTCTCGTTGCTGTACCACCAGTACACCAAGCAACTGGCGACGTTGAATAATTGGTACGCCTAAAAACGCGCGGAAACGTTCTTCTTTTACGGAGGGGATGTATTTGAAGCTAGGGTGCTTTTGCGCATCTGCAAGGTTTATCGGTTCCGCCAGCCTGCCAACCAGGCCGACGATCCCTTCATCAAACGCGAGCGTTACAGTGCGACCGCGTGGTTTTTTCAGCCCCCGGGTCGCCATCAGGTAGTAACAACGTCGATCATGATCGGCCAGGTAGACCGAACAGACCTCGGTATCCATCGCAAGACAGATGTCGGTAACCAGAATATTTAACGCCTCATTCAGGCGTGGTGCGCTGGCTACCTTTTCGACTATTTCGCGCAGGCGAGTGAGCATAATTGGCGTGACTTAACCTCTTTTACGTCGATAAGCAGATGCGTTTTGTGGTTTTGGCGTATTTTCCTGCAGTGACATCACCACACTCGCGAACTCTTTCATTACCCTACGGTAGACATCACGTTTAAATGACACCACCTGTCTGACCGGATACCAGTAACTTACCCATCGCCAGCCGTCAAACTCTGGTGTACTGCTGGTTTGCATATTGATTTCTGCATCGCCGCTCACCAGCTGCAAGAGAAACCATTTTTGTTTTTGGCCGATACAAACCGGCTTCGTGTCCCAACGCACCAAACGTTTCGGTAATTTGTAGCGCAACCAGTTACGCGTTGAAGCAAGGATTCGAACGTCTTTGCGGCTTAATCCTACTTCTTCAAACAATTCACGGTACATCGCCTGCTCTGCGGATTCTCCGGGGTTGATTCCGCCTTGCGGAAATTGCCAGGAGTGCTGACCAAATCGCCGGGCCCACATTACCTGCCCCTGGCGATTACAAATCACGATACCTACGTTTGGGCGGTAGCCATCGTCATCAATCACCGGACTACCTCAATATAAAGCTTTATATATGAATGATTGTTTCATACTCCAGGAAGACGGTAAACCACTCTCTGCAGGGCATTACACACTAATAACAATTGAATAACTCACAGTTATGTGCAGAGTTATAAACAGAGGAAGGGGTGGATAGCCGTTTTTATTCACCTTTTCTGTGGATAGAGTTGTGAAGAACTACGGAATTACTACGGGAAAACCCGGAGCATTCTGAATAAGCCCGATATAGACATTTTAAAATATTCATTATTAGTCAATGCATTACATGTAATTTGAGTAATGAAAAAGAGTAATTCGTGACCCAGGTCACACCTCTCATTTACGGGTTGGCGAAAGATCAACCAATGCCGTATTTATCCACAGAATGTGCCACTAAGTTAAGCACTGAACCACTAAAAACTGGAGTTTCGTCGCACGTCAAGGCTGTAAATGGAAACAGTAGTGGAGGTTTTTCACAGTTATCCCAGCTTTCTGTGGATAACATGGTGTAAGATCCTGTTTATTTTCAGTGACCAGATTTGGAAAACCCGTTGCAGTGTTGCGCAACTCGATTACCGGCAACCTAAAAAGCAATATAAATCAGAGAATTGAACAACGCATGTGGAAAAAGTTACACTGCGAATATTCGGCACATAATTGCTGTTTGTTTTTTAATCAAGGTATCATGACATGTCCCAACCTCGCCCACTGCTCTCTCCTCCCGAAACTGAAGAACAGTTGTTAGCGCAAGCACAGCAACTTTCTGGTTATACATTGGGAGAACTGGCGGCACTTGTCGGGCTGGTTACGCCAGAGAATTTAAAACGCGATAAAGGCTGGATTGGCGTGTTACTGGAGATCTGGCTAGGTGCCAGCGCAGGGAGTAAACCTGAGCAAGATTTTGCTGCTCTGGGCGTGGAACTTAAAACTATCCCTGTGGATAGTCTTGGTCGTCCGCTGGAAACAACATTCGTTTGTGTTGCCCCGTTAACGGGCAATAGCGGGGTGACCTGGGAAACCAGCCACGTGCGCCACAAACTCAAACGCGTACTGTGGATACCGGTTGAAGGCGAGCGCAGCATCCCGCTGGCGCAGCGTCGCGTTGGATCACCGTTGCTGTGGAGCCCGAATGAAGAGGAAGACCGGCAGCTACGCGAAGACTGGGAAGAATTAATGGATATGATTGTTCTCGGTCAGGTTGAGCGGATTACCGCTCGTCACGGGGAGTATTTACAGATACGACCGAAAGCAGCGAATGCGAAAGCGCTTACCGAAGCCATTGGTGCCCGGGGCGAACGGATTCTGACGCTGCCACGCGGCTTTTATTTGAAGAAGAATTTCACCAGTGCGCTACTGGCCCGTCATTTTCTGATCCAGTAGCCATCGCTTTGACCTGCCGCTTTCCGGGCATATAATTACCGCTTCATTTTTTTGGCAGGGCTTTTTAGATGTTATTTGCATGGATAACCGATCCTAACGCCTGGCTTGCGCTCGGTACGCTGACGCTGCTGGAGATCGTTCTTGGGATCGACAATATTATTTTCCTTTCTCTGGTGGTGGCAAAGCTTCCCACAGCACAACGTGCTCATGCGCGCCGTCTGGGGTTGGCGGGAGCCATGGTTATGCGTCTGGCGCTGCTGGCATCAATCGCCTGGGTTACGCGCCTGACAAATCCGCTTTTTACAATATTCAGTCAGGAAATTTCTGCCCGTGACTTGATTCTGCTTCTGGGTGGCTTGTTCCTTATCTGGAAAGCCAGCAAGGAAATCCACGAATCCATTGAAGGTGAAGAAGAAGGGCTGAAAACACGCGTTTCATCATTCCTCGGCGCTATCGTGCAGATTATGCTGCTGGATATTATCTTCAGCCTCGACTCGGTGATTACCGCTGTGGGTCTGTCAGATCACCTGTTTATTATGATGGCAGCCGTGGTGATTGCCGTAGGCGTGATGATGTTCGCCGCGCGCTCGATTGGTGATTTTGTCGAACGCCATCCTTCGGTAAAAATGCTGGCGCTCTCTTTCCTGATTCTGGTGGGCTTTACCCTGATTCTGGAAAGTTTCGACATCCACGTACCGAAAGGTTACATCTACTTCGCGATGTTCTTCTCTATTGCGGTTGAAAGCCTCAACCTGATTCGCAACAAAAAGAACCCGCTCTGATACTCCGTACGCTCTCCTGCGGGAGGGCGTACTCACTCCTGTTACCCTCACAGTTTAAGATTTTCCTGCTTTCAAGATATATAACGTCAGTTTATAAACAGACTATTATCATAGGTGGGCCAAATGAGGATAACCGGATGAAAAAATGGGCAGTAATAATTTCTGCAGTCGGACTGGCGTTTGCTGTTTCCGGGTGTTCCAGTGATTACGTCATGGCGACCAAAGATGGCCGTATGATTTTGACCGATGGAAAACCTGAAATTGATGATGATACCGGGCTGGTGAGTTATCACGATCAGCAAGGTAACGCGATGCAAATTAACCGTGATGATGTTTCGCAAATTATTGAACGTTAACAAATAAGGTCAGCATCCGGCTGGCCTTAAGATTTTTCTCTTTCCCTTTTCCCTTCCCTCTGCCATTTTTATATTCCTTATGTCGTGATTATAAAAAGGAAACGGCTATGCAATATCACCGTATACCCCACAGTTCGCTGGAAGTCAGCACGCTGGGGCTTGGCACGATGACGTTTGGTGAACAGAACAGCGAAGCCGACGCCCACGCACAACTCGACTATGCCGTCGCTCAGGGCATTAACCTTATCGACGTTGCCGAAATGTACCCAGTACCTCCGCGCCCCGAAACGCAAGGGTTAACCGAAACCTACGTCGGCAACTGGCTGGCGAAACATGGCAGCCGCGAAAAGTTAATTATCGCCTCCAAAGTGAGCGGACCGTCGCGCAATAATGACAAGGGCATCCGCCCGGATCAGGCGCTGGATCGGAAGAATATCCGCGAAGCGTTGCATGACAGCCTCAAGCGTCTGCAGACTGATTACCTCGATCTTTATCAGGTGCACTGGCCGCAGCGCCCAACCAACTGCTTCGGCAAACTCGGTTATAGCTGGACAGATTCTGCGCCTGCGGTTTCGCTGCTGGATACGCTGGACGCACTGGCAGAGTACCAACGAGCGGGAAAAATTCGTTATATCGGCGTGTCGAACGAAACTGCATTTGGCGTAATGCGCTACCTGCATCTGGCGGACAAACACGATCTGCCGCGCATTGTCACCATTCAGAACCCTTACAGTCTGTTAAACCGCAGTTTTGAAGTAGGTCTGGCAGAAGTCAGCCAGTATGAAGGGATCGAACTGCTGGCCTATTCGTGCCTGGGTTTCGGCACGCTGACCGGGAAATATCTCAACGGTGCAAAACCCGCTGGCGCACGTAATACGCTCTTTAGTCGGTTCACCCGCTATAGCGGTGAGCAAACGCAAAAAGCCGTCGCGGCGTATGTTGATATCGCCAGACGTCATGGACTGGATCCTGCTCAGATGGCGCTCGCTTTTGTACGTCGTCAACCGTTTGTTGCCAGCACTCTGCTGGGCGCAACCACGATGGAGCAGCTGAAAACTAACGTCGAAAGTTTGCATCTGGAGTTGAGCGAAGACGTATTAGCTGAAATTGAAGCGGTGCATCAGGTTTATACGTATCCTGCACCATAAGATTAACGCCGGTTAAAACCGGCGTTAAATATTAATGACGGCGCTGCCAGATCCACAGCGCCGTTATTGCCAGCGCAAACAGCGCACCGAAGCCAATGCCAATGGGCACGACCGGGATGCCTACCATTACCGCCAGCGAGTAAATGCCCAGCATCAACAACATGGCGCTGTTTTCGCCAAGGTTTTGTACTGCAATCGCATTCCCCGCCCCGACGCTTTTTTTACCCCGCTCCTGTAGCAACGCATTGAGCGGAACGACAAAAAAGCCCCCCATCACGCCAATCAGCATCAACAAGGCATAGGCTGGCAGCAGCTCGTGTTGCAGGGAAAAAATCAGTACCACCACGCCAATCAAAATCCCGGCTGGCATACAGCGTGACACGGTTTCCAGCGTAACTAACTTCGCTGCCGCACCTGCGCCAACCACGATACCAATCGCTACCATCGCGTTGAGATAGGTGGGCGTAGCGTTATCGGTAATGCCCAGCGCCACCGGTACCCACAGCACCAACAGGAAACGCAGCGTGACACCCGCTCCCCAGAATAAACTGGTGCCCACCAGCGAAAAACGCGTTTCACCATTGCGCCATAGCGAGGTGCAGGCATTCAGGAAACTGCGGGTCATGTTGATGAGATTCCAGGACTGCCCCGGACGCGCCGCCGCCAGTTTGGGAATGTAGATATTGGCAACGACCGCACCACCGTAGGCCAGTGCGCATGCGGCCAGGGCGACGAGGACATGCCAGTCAGCCAGCACACCACCGGCTACGGAACCGAGCAAAATCGCCGCTATGGTAGAAGCTTCCATTAAACCGTTAGCTTTCACTAACTTACTACCCGTGGTTAATTCGCCGAGAATACCGTATTTCGCCGGTGAATAGGCTGCAGCACCAACACCCACCAGCGTATAGCCGAGAAACGGATTGATACCAAAGCAGATACTGGCTGCGCCCAGCAGCTTCAGGCCGTTGGCAAACATCATCACCCGGCCTTTGGCGAAGCTATCCGCCACCTGCCCGACAAACGGCGCAAAAAGAATGTAAGCACCTACAAACACCATTTGCAGGATGGGCTGGCTCCACTCCGGATAGAACTGCGCTTTCAGTAACGCCAGAGTGGCAAACAGTAGGGCATTATCGCCAAACGCAGAGAGAAACTGCGCCACGATAACCGCTTTCATCCCCTTCGACCACAACGAAGTGTTAGTGTGCACTGACTCACTCATCGTGTTGTTCCGCTTCGTCTACCCAGCTTTTCAACGTGACAAAGTCAGGTTTGCCGCTGCCAAGTAATGGCATCTGTTTCAGATAGCGAATATCGCGCGGTACAGCAAGCTCCGGCACGCCGTGCTCGCGGGCATACTGTTGCAACTTATCGCGCGTCAGTTCGTTATCTGTGGTGAAAAGCACCAGTGCCTCGCCTTTGCTGGCATCGCTCTTAATCGCAGTGGCATGGACTTTATCTGGCGAAACACCAAGTGCCAGTTGTTCCACCATTTCCAGCGACACCATTTCGCCTGCAATTTTGGCAAAGCGTTTTGCGCGGCCCTGAATCTGCACAAAGCCCTGCTCGTCAAAACGCACAATATCGCCAGTGTCATACCAGCCGCGCTCCATTTCGCCGCGAACATTCTCGGCGGTGGGCACTTCCAGTACACCTGGCTTCTCCACCCGCAGATAGCCGTTCATTATGTTCGGCCCTTTCAGTTGCAGGCGTCCGCCCTCTTCGATACCAGGGACCGACAACAGGCGCGCATCCATTCCTGGTAGAATACGCCCTACCGTACCGGGTTTCGCCGCCATCGGTACGTTGATAGAAACGACAGGCGCGCATTCGGTCACGCCGTAGCCTTCAAGGATGCGCAGGCCAAATTTATCCTGCCAAAGCTGTTTGGTACTTTCTTGTAGTTTTTCTGCGCCTGCCACCACATAGCGTAGACGATAGAAGTCATACGGGTTGGCGAAACGCGCGTAGTGACCGAGGAAAGTCGAGGTGCCGAACAACACGGTGCAACTGCGGTCATACACCAACTCCGGCACAATGCGGTAATGCAGCGGGCTTGGATAAAGGAACACTTCTGCACCTGTAAGCAGTGGCGTAAACAGGCCTACCGTCAGCCCAAAGGAGTGAAACAGCGGTAATGCCGACATAAAGCGATCGTTGGTGGTGAAGTCGGCAATCGTTTTAATCTGCTCGACATTCGCCAGAATGCTTTTATGGCTATGGACGACGCCTTTCGGATGGCCTTCAGAACCGGAGGTAAAAAGGATCAGCGCCTCTTCTTCCGGCTGCTGTTTAACCTGTGCCAGACGCGGCATCAGCAAATGAGCGAAGATCCATACTTTGTCGGCAGTGGTGACATCTGCTTTTAAATCTTCCAGATAGACCCAGCGCACCTGAGTAAGTTGCTCCGGCAGATGCCAGAGTTTGCCTTTATCGAGAAACTGGCGGGAAGTGAAGATGGTTTTGATTTCAGCCGCCGTAATAGCACTGGTCAGCCCTTTTACCCCGGCAGTGTAGTTCATCATTGCGGGCATGCGGCGACGGGCGATGGCCCCAAAAATCACTGCCGCACTGATGCCTGCATTGGGCAGCATTAAGCCGATGCGTTCGCCTTCAACACTGTATTTTTCAAGGATGCGTCCAACAAACAGCGTTTTCGTAAGCAATTTGCGATAGGAGTCTGGGGTAAAGTTGACGTCTTCGACACATTTCTTCCCGGCTCCGAAGCGGTACATTGCACTCAGTAAAGATTCGTACAGCGTTTCACGCGGGCGCACCGCCATTCGCGCTTCCATCATTATTTGATGCAGCATTTCGCCAGCGATTTTGCGACGGTCACGGGCACGCGGCGCATCCGGCATCGCCACCTGCGTTGGTGGCAAAATATGCAGAGTAATTTGCGGGAACAAGCGACGTTTAACCAGACCTTTCAGGCGGCTGAAGTGCGTAAGTTCCGCCCCTTCAATACGCACAGGAATAACCGTTGCACCAGACTTCGCCGCGACAAAACCCGCGCCATCGTAGATTTTCATCAGCGAGCCTGTCGTGGTGATGCGTCCTTCAGGGAAAATCACCACTGGTCGGCCCTGTTCCACCAGACGTACCAGATGTTTAATAGCCATAGGTTGCGTCGGGTCGAGAGGAACAAAGTCGATAAATGATTTCAGCCAACGCATATACCACTGTTGGCTTATTGAGGTGTAAACGGCAAACACTGGACGCACAGGTAAAAACAGTCCAAGCAAAATGCCATCAATAAAAGAGACGTGATTAGGCGTAATTAGAACGCGCTCGCCCTTCAGTGCCTGGGTGTCACCCGTAACGCGAACGCGATACAAAACACGGCACAAATTTCGAAAAAAGCTAAAAAGCATTCCAACTCCCTTTGCTCTGATTCAGTAAAAGCGAATGGAGGGAGATTACACGAGATAAAGAACGCGAGCGACAGTAAATTAGGTGCGAAAAAAAACCTGCGCATCCGCGCAGGTTGGTGCAAGAGACAGGGTACGAAGAGCGTACCGAATAATCTCACCAATCAATACCTCTGGGATCTTGATTGTGGTCTGCACGACGACTCTTCGCCAGCGAGAAAACGCAAAGGAATGAAGGGAAATGCAACGAGGTGTGTAAATTGTCGGTTACTGTTACAGATTGATGACCGGCAAAAAAAACCTGCGCATCTGCGCAGGCTGGTGTAATTCATGTGCTCAACCCGAAGTTGACTTCACCTATCAATACCTCTGGGATCACCACTTTAGCAACCTGAAGCCAAACGCCACCAGCGGTCAATCGCAACAGCGTTTCGCAAAGTGTAACCAAAGGTTTGCAATCTCTTTTTTTGTCTTACTTATTTGCGTTTGGCTCACATTCCCACGATGAAAACACGCCACCCCTTGAACCAACGGGCGTTTTCCGTAACACTGAAAGAATGTAAGCGTTTACCCACTAAGGTATTTTCATGGCGACCATAAAGGATGTAGCCCGACTGGCAGGCGTTTCAGTCGCCACCGTTTCCCGCGTCATTAATAATTCACCCAAAGCCAGCGAAGCTTCCCGGCTGGCTGTGCATAGTGCAATGGAGTCTCTTAGCTATCACCCGAACGCCAACGCCCGTGCGCTGGCGCAGCAGACCACTGAAACGGTCGGTCTGATCGTTGGTGATGTTTCCGATCCGTTTTTCGGTGCAATGGTGAAAGCGGTCGAACAGGTGGCTTATCACACCGGTAATTTTTTATTGATTGGCAACGGTTACCACAACGAACAAAAAGAGCGTCAGGCCATTGAGCAACTGATCCGCCATCGCTGTGCTGCGTTGGTCGTCCATGCCAAAATGATCCCGGATGCTGATTTAGCCTCATTAATGAAACAAATGCCCGGTATGGTGCTGATCAACCGTATCCTGCCTGGCTTTGAAAACCGTTGTATTGCTCTGGACGATCGTTACGGTGCCTGGCTGGCAACGCGTCATTTAATTCAGCAAGGTCATACCCGCATTGGTTATCTGTGCTCTAACCACTCTATTTCTGACGCCGAAGATCGTCTGCAAGGGTATTACGATGCCCTTGCTGAAAGTGGTATTGCGGCCAATGACCGGCTGGTGACATTTGGCGAACCAGACGAAAGCGGCGGCGAACAGGCAATGACCGAGCTTTTGGGACGAGGAAGAAATTTCACTGCGGTAGCCTGTTATAACGATTCAATGGCGGCGGGTGCGATGGGCGTTCTCAATGATAATGGTATTGATGTACCGGGTGAGATTTCGTTAATTGGCTTTGATGATGTGCTGGTGTCACGCTATGTGCGTCCGCGCCTGACCACCGTGCGTTACCCAATCGTGACGATGGCGACCCAGGCTGCCGAACTGGCTTTGGCGCTGGCGGATAATCGCCCTCTCCCGGAAATCACTAATGTCTTTAGTCCGACGCTGGTACGTCGTCATTCAGTGTCAACTCCGTCGCTGGAGGCAAGTCATCATGCAACCAGCGACTAACCGCAGTTAAAGCAATTCCAGCGCCAGTAATTCTTCGATGGTCTGGCGACGGCGAATCAACCGCGCCTGACCATTATCAAACAGAACTTCTGGTAACAGCGGACGGCTATTGTAGTTGGATGACATTGATGCGCCATATGCCCCTGTATCATGCAGTACCAGATAATCACCTGCCTTCACTTCCGGCAAGGCGCGGGTTTCAACATTTCCCCCTTCCTGCTGGGTAAAGACATCGCCCGATTCACATAACGGTCCGGCGACGACGGTTTCCACCGTTGGCGCGTGTTCCAGAGAACGACCATCAGCTGCCAGGGCACTGATATGGTGGTAACTACCGTACATTGCCGGGCGCATCAGATCGTTGAACCCGGCATCAACCAGCACAAAGTGGCGGCTCCCCATTTGTTTGACGCTCCGCACCTGAGTAATTAATACGCCAGACTGCGCTACCAGGAAGCGACCCGGTTCAATTTCCAGTTTCACAGGGTGGCCCAAATGGCGGGCGATTTGCTCACGCGCGGCATTCCACAGACCATAATAATGTTCGGTATCAACCGCCTCTTCACCCTGTTGATAAGGAACAGAAAGCCCACCGCCCGCAGAAATAGCCTGTAAATCCTGACCGAATTCGATGACCTGACGCACCATAGCACCACACACCTGTTCCAGATGGGCATAATCAACGCCAGAACCAATGTGCATGTGAATGCCGACCAGCTGCAGATGATGACGTTGTATCACGTCCAGTGCGGCGGGCAGATCGGTGTACCAGATACCGTGCTTGCTGTTTTCGCCACCGGTATTGGTTTTTTGGCTATGTCCGTGACCAAACCCCGGATTAACGCGCAGCCATACCCGATGCCCTGGCGAAACCTGGCCCAGTTGGTCGAGCATATCAACAGAACCCGCATTCACCGGAATTTGCAATTCACTGACGCGTTCAAGCGTCGCCTGATCGATAACATCTGCCGTAAAAACAATATCATCGGGGTGCGTTTGCGGATTGTAACCCGCCGCCAACGCACGCTCTATTTCGCCTAACGAGACGGAATCCACTTTCACGCCCTGCTCACGCATTAAGCGCAAAATATGAATATTGGAACAGGCTTTCTGTGCAAAGCGCACCACATCAAACTGTTTCAGCGCTGCAATCTGCCGACGAATAATTTGCGCATCGTAGACCCACACCGGGCAGCCAAATTCAGCGGGCAAACGCAGCAGATTTTCGGCGGTGAGATCGGTATCGGTGCTGAACAGTGAATGTGGCATAACAAACTCCAGATAAGTGCTTTTTTATGATTACGCCACATCATAAAAAGAATAAAAAATATCGATTTATGTCGAGTCTATGCAAAAATGATATGGATTACCGGATTGCGAGAGAGCGCTAATGGCCGCCGTTAACTTACGTCATATTGAAATTTTTCATGCGGTAATGACCGCCGGAAGCCTGACTGAGGCGGCACACCTGCTACACACCTCACAGCCAACCGTCAGCCGCGAACTGGCGCGCTTTGAGAAGGTGATCGGGCTGAAATTGTTTGAGCGCGTACGTGGGCGATTACATCCTACCGTGCAAGGACTGCGTCTGTTTGAAGAAGTGCAACGATCCTGGTACGGACTGGATCGCATTGTCAGCGCCGCAGAAAGTCTGCGCGAGTTTCGCCAGGGAGAACTGTCTATTGCCTGCCTGCCGGTCTTTTCGCAATCTTTTTTACCGCAGCTCCTGCAACCCTTTCTGGCACGTTATCCCGATGTCAGCTTAAATATCGTGCCCCAGGAATCACCGCTACTTGAAGAGTGGCTCTCGGCCCAGCGTCATGATTTAGGACTCACTGAGACGCTCCATACGCCTGCGGGAACAGAACGTACCGAATTACTCTCTTTAGATGAAGTGTGTGTGTTACCTCCGGGTCATCCGCTGGCGGTAAAAAAGGTATTAACGCCAGAAGATTTTCACGGTGAGAACTACATCAGCCTTTCCCGTACTGACAGCTATCGCCAGTTGCTGGATCAATTGTTTACGGAGAATCAGGTTAAACGACGCATGATCGTAGAAACCCACAGTGCCGCGTCAGTCTGCGCAATGGTACGGGCGGGGGTAGGTGTTTCGGTGGTTAACCCGCTCACCGCACTGGATTATGCGGCAAGCGGTTTAGTGGTGCGGCGGTTCAGTATTGCGGTTCCGTTCACCGTCAGCCTGATCCGCCCCCTGCACCGCCCGTCATCAGCGCTGGTTCAGGCGTTTAGTGAGCATTTACAAGCGGGGTTACCGAAACTGGTCACTTCTCTTGACGCGATTTTGTCGTCAGCTACGACAGCATAAAAGCGACAGCATCCTCGGCATGGATCGCCGCAGTATCAAACACAGGCAAAACACTGCGCTCTTCTGGCACCAGTAAACCAATTTCTGTGCAGCCAAAAATGACGCCCTGTGCGCCCTGTTCTGCAAGGCGAGCAATCACTTGCGCATAATAAGCGCGTGACGCTTCGGTAAATTGCCCCAGACACAGTTCTTCAAAAATAATCTGATTAATCTTCGCCCGTTCATCCGCTTCAGGAATAAGACAGTTGATGGAAAATTGTTCCGTCAGCCGCCCGCGATAAAAATCCTGTTCCATGGTGTAACGCGTACCCAGCAGCGCCACACGAGTCATTCCTGCCCCGGTAATTGCACGTCCAGTGGCGTCCGCTATGTGTAAGAAAGGCAGAGAGCAACGAGACTCAATGACATCCGCCACTTTATGCATCGTATTGGTACATAACACAATGCCTTCTGCGCCCGCCCGCTGTAAGCCAAACGCCGCCTCAGCCAGAATATCCCCGGTTTTGTCCCACTCACCGCGACGCTGGCACTCTTCTATTTCATGAAAATCGACGCTATGTAGCAGCACTTGCGCAGAGTGAAGCCCACCAAGCCGCTGTTTAATGCCTTCATTTATCAAACGATAGTAAGGAATAGTGGATTCCCAACTCATTCCTCCCAGCAAACCAATTGTTTTCATTCCTCTCTCCTGATGTGTGTTACCGCAACAAGGCTGAATAAGGAACGAGACAAACGCCTCAACGGCCAGGTGCCCAATCTCTATTAACGAAAAAAGGGCCGGATGTACAGCACATCCGGCCCGTGAAATCAGACGCCGATATTTCTCAACTTCTCGCCTGCCATCAGTTTGCGTTCGATATGTTCCAGCGTGACATTTTTGGTTTCCGGAATGAGCCAGAAAGTGATGCCCACAAACGCAATGTTCAGCGCAGTGTAGAGCCAGAACGTACCGGCAGCGCCAATGCTGTCGAGCAGCGTCAGGAAGGTCGCGCCGATAATCATATTCGACACCCAGTTCGTGGTGGTCGAACAGGTAATACCGAAATCGCGGCATTTCAGCGGCTGAATTTCAGAGCACAGGATCCACACCACTGGCGCGGCGCTCATCGCATAACCGGCAATACACATCATCGTCATGCCAACAGAGAGCCATGACAGGCCACTGGAAGCCGTGCCGTTATCAAACTGCATCAGACAATAGCCCAGCACCAGAGTGCCTAACGCCATCACGCTGAAACCAATTTTCAGAGCCGGTTTACGCCCTGCTTTATCTACCGTAAACACCGCAATAAAGGTGGCGAACATAAAGGTCAGCCCTACGACCAGAGTCGCAATCATCTGTTGTTCTGTCGTCGTAAAGCCCGCCATTTTGAAGATACGTGGCGCGTAGTACATGATGATGTTCATACCGGTAAACTGCTGCATCGCCTGCAACAACATACCGAGAAACACAGCACGACGGACGTTACGGTTGATCTTAAACAGTGCCCAACCGCCCTGTTTTAACTTCAGGCTTTCACGAATTTCGTTGAGTTCTTCTCGCGCTTTTTCCGACGTATCGCGCAGCATACGCAATACTTCTTCCGCCTCAATATGACGCCCCTTTTCCGCCAGCCAGCGCGGGCTATTTGGCAGGAAGACTACCAGAATAATCAGCAGAACTGCTGGTAAAGCAAGAACCCCCAACATTGCGCGCCAGTTACCGCTATAACTGAACGCTGTATCGGATAAAAACGCCAGCACGATGCCGAGTGTGACCATCAACTGGTACATACTGATCATCTTACCGCGAACGTTTTCACTTGCCATTTCAGAAAGATACAGAGGAGCGGTGTAAGAGGCGATCCCGACAGCAATGCCCAGCACCACACGAGCGGCGATTAACATCTCTACGCTGGTCGCAAAAGCGGACCCTATAGAACCGAGTACAAACAGGATGGCCCCCGCCATCAGGCTGTATTTACGCCCCAGGCGGAACGACAGCCAACCATTAAACAGCGCACCAATTGCTGCACCGAGCATCATGCTACTAACCACCCATTCCTGCAAACGACTGGTCAGCACAAAGTGATCGGTAATGAACGGCAACGCTCCGGCGATTACGCCGATATCAAGACCAAATAACAATCCTGCGACCGCAGCAGCTACCGAAACAAACATATTCATACGCCGCGTATCCCGCAAAGAACGTGGCGTTAAAGCAGATTCCGTATTGATAGTAACCATTTTTTCCTGCCAGCAGAGAGTAAGACATAGTGAAAAAATACGTGAACAATTCACACAGGTGTCAGGTCGGAAATAGCATAAATATGGATTAAATTGCTGCGACATGTCGTTATGTGATGGATATTCCAATTTTCAAATTAAGTTGAATTATTGAGATTATTATTAACCAACTAATTTTAAAGAAGATAAAATTCATAAAGTTCATTAATTGATAATTGATATGGATTATTTCATAACCATGATATGGATTATGATGATCTACAGGTATAAAAAACCCTGCCATGCGGCAGGGTCATAAAAGTAAGAAGAATGAATTAACGCGCCAGCCAACCGCCATCCACGGCAATGGTATAACCATTCACATAATCTGAAGCGCTGGAGGCAAGGAACACTACCGGCCCCATCAGGTCACTCGGCAGTCCCCAACGGCCAGCTGGAATGCGGTCGAGAATTTCCGCGCTACGTTGTTCATCTGCCCGCAGTTGTTGAGTATTGTTGGTCGCCATGTAACCCGGAGCTATCGCATTAACATTAATGTTGTGTTTAGCCCATTCGTTCGCCATCAATCGCGTCACGCCCATCACACCGCTTTTTGATGCGGTATAAGAAGGCACACGGATCCCGCCCTGGAAGGAGAGCATTGACGCGATATTGATAATCTTGCCGCCATTGCCTTGCGCGATAAAGTGTTTCGCCGCTGCCTGAGACATGAAGAATACGCTCTTGATATTCAGGTTCATGACATCGTCCCAGTCCTTTTCGCTGAACTCGAGAGCGTCTTCGCGGCGAATCAATCCGGCGTTATTCACCAGGATATCAATATGACCAAATTCCGCTACCGCGCGATCCAGCAGTGCTGGAATACCATCAATCTTTCGCAGATCGGCGGTCAGGCTTAAAAAACGACGCCCCAGCGCTGTGACCTGCTCGATGGTTTCAGTCGGTTCAACGATGTTAATGCCAACAATGTCACAGCCCGCTTGCGCCAGCCCCAACGCCATCCCCTGGCCCAGTCCAGTATCACAACCAGTGACGACCGCAACTTTACCTTCGAGAGAAAATGCACTTAAAATCATAACAATACCTTATTCGTTTATGCCCACAACTAGCGCAAATCTTTAACGGCCACATGGTCCATATCATCAAAGACCTGGTTTTCACCGACCATGCCCCAGATAAAGGTATAAGCTTTGGTTCCGACGCCGGAATGAATCGACCAGCTCGGGGAGATCACCGCCTGCTCGTTATGCATCACAATGTGACGCGTTTCTTGCGGCTGCCCCATCATGTGGAAAACGCAGGCGTCATCATCCATATTGAAATAGAAATAAACTTCCATCCGGCGCTCGTGGGTGTGACACGGCATGGTGTTCCACAAGTTACCCGGAGCCAGCTCCGTCAGCCCCATACTCAATTGGCAGGTTTCCAGCACATCCGGGACAAAATATTTGTTAATAGTGCGACGGTTACTGGTGAGGTTATCGCCTAACGTGACTGGAGATACTTCGTCCGGGGTGACTTTTTTGGTGGGATACGTCGTATGCGCGGGTGCGCAATTGTAATAAAACTTCGCCGGAGTGCCGGTATCAATACTGGCAAAGACAACTTCTTTTGCACCTTTACCAACATACAGGGCGTCGCGGTGACCGATTTCATAGCATTGACCATCGACAGTAATCGTACCGGCACCGCCAATATTGATAACACCTAACTCGCGACGTTCAAGGAAATAACTTACGCCGAGTTGTTTACCCACTTCCCCGCCAACGGAAACCGTTTTAGTTACCGGCATAATGCCGCCAACAATAATACGGTCAATGTGGCTGTAAACCATGGTGTACTCATCGGCGACAAATACCTCTTCAACCAAAAATTCATTGCGCAGCCCTTGGGTATCCAGCGTTTTTGCGTGCGCACTGTGGATGCTCTGTCTTACGTCCACATCAACCTCCGATAATCAGTGAAGCGTGAAAATAGAAAACGATAGTGAAACACTGTTTCGTTTTCTCTATAAAGGGATGATATGCCCATGGGCTAGGGTTTTCAATTAAAAATAAAACAATGTTTCATTTTTAATTTAAGGATTAAAAAAAGTGCAGTGTCGATCACGAATATGTCATGAGAATGGAAAAATGAGGGAGCCCAGAAAATGTATGTCGACTTGCCAGCCATCATTATTCAACAGATTAATGACGGCAGATATTTATCGGTAAGGAGGAAATGCAGAGCTACTCGTCACGTTCAATGGTCAATGCCACGCCCTGGCCCCCGCCGATACAAAGCGTTGCCAGCCCTTTGCGGGCATTACGTTTCACCATTTCATGAACCAGAGAAACCAGGATTCGGCAACCGGAAGCGCCTATCGGGTGACCAAGTGCGATCGCACCACCATTGACATTGACCCGACGCTCATCCCACTCAAGCATCTTGCCAACCGAAAGCGCCTGTGCAGCAAACGCTTCATTAGCCTCGATAAGATCGACATCAGCCAACTGCCAGCCTACACGCTCCAGGCAACGGCGGGTCGCATACACCGGCGCAATTCCCATCAATGCCGGATCTACACCAACGCTGGCAAATGCGCGGATGCGGGCCAGCACGGGTAAATTCAACGCTCGTGCTTTGGCTTCGCTCATCATCATTACCGCAGCTGCGCCATCGTTTATGGATGATGCATTCCCCGCGGTCACAGAACCGAGACTATCAAATGAAGGATTTAAACGGGCTAAACCTTCTGCACTGGCGTCAGTGCGTGGCTGTTCATCGGTATCAACAACCAACGTCTGACCGTTACTTTGGATCATTACCGGGACGATCTCATCTTTAAATCGTCCGGCGTCAATCGCCGCTCGCGCTTTTTGTTGCGAGCTAAGTGCGTAAGCATCCTGCAACTGACGGCTGATGCCATATTCGCGAGCCAGATTTTCGGCGGTGACACCAATATGATAATCATTGAAGGCATCCCACAACCCATCATGCACCAGACTGTCAACCAACTGGCTATTGCCAAGCTGTGCACCGGTGCGGCTATCAGTCAGAACATGTGGTGCGCGGCTCATGTTTTCCTGGCCACCGGCGATGACAATATCAGCCTCGCCACACTGTATCGCCTGAGTAGCCAGATGCAGTGCTTTAAGCCCGGAACCGCAAACGTCATTAATAGTGATTGCAGAAACGCTATTAGGAAGACCACCTTTAATAGCCGATTGCCTTGCCGGATTCTGCCCTGCCCCTGCAGTCAACACCTGACCAAGAATTACTTCATCCACCGCATATGCAGGAACGCCGGTACGTTCTATTAACGCTTTCACGACCAGACTACCAAGTTCCACGGCGGAATGACCCGCTAACGCACCGCGAAAGCAGCCGATAGGTGTCCGTAACGCCCCGACAATCACAACGTCTTTCATCACAACCTCGCACCAATTAACAGTGCAATAGTAAATGATTGTTAATTACAGTTATCTTAATTGTTTAAAAAAAGTGATTTTTATCACAAAGGAAATATGCCTGAGCAGTAGTCAGAGTCATAACTGGCACGTAAGGTTTGCAACCACTAACCCACCAATAGAGGGGTAGATAGGGCGTTAATCTCCCATACTTAACCTGGTTTATGGTAAATTGCCCTCCATTTTGTTTAATTTGTAGATGATACGTTCAGATAATGTCTAATATTTGGTCTAAAGAAGAAACTCTGTGGAGTTTCGCGCTCTACGGCACAGCCGTTGGTGCAGGCACGCTCTTCCTTCCTATTCAGTTAGGTTCGGCAGGGGCTGTGGTCCTGTTTATTACTGCTCTGGTCGCCTGGCCTTTAACATATTGGCCACATAAAGCCTTATGCCAGTTCATCCTCTCATCGAAAACATCAGCAGGTGAAGGGATAACGGGCGCAGTAACACACTACTATGGCAAGAAGATTGGTAATCTGATTACCACGCTGTACTTCATCGCCTTTTTTGTCGTCGTGTTGATATATGCAGTGGCAATTACCAACTCACTTACGGAACAGCTGGCAAAGCATATGGTTATTGATCTTCGCATCCGTATGTTGGTGAGTCTGGGTGTTGTATTAATCCTGAATCTCATTTTTCTGATGGGACGCCATGCAACCATTCGGGTAATGGGTTTTTTGGTATTCCCATTGATTGCCTATTTCTTATTTCTTTCCATTTACCTTGTCGGTAGTTGGCAACCTGATCTATTAACGACCCAGGTAGAGTTCAATCAGAATACCCTTCACCAGATATGGATATCGATTCCCGTGATGGTTTTCGCCTTTAGCCATACGCCCATTATTTCTACGTTTGCCATAGACAGACGTGAAAAATATGGCGAACACGCTATGGATAAATGCAAAAAAATTATGAAAGTCGCTTATCTCATCATCTGCATAAGTGTACTGTTCTTTGTCTTTAGCTGCCTGCTTTCTATTCCACCTTCGTATATTGAAGCGGCTAAAGAAGAAGGGGTCACCATTTTATCGGCGCTTTCTATGCTGCCGAACGCCCCAGCATGGCTGTCAATTTCCGGGATTATTGTCGCAGTAGTTGCGATGTCGAAATCATTCCTGGGTACGTACTTTGGCGTTATTGAAGGTGCCACGGAGGTCGTCAAAACAACACTACAGCAGGTTGGTGTAAAGAAAAGTCGTGCATTTAACCGCGCACTATCAATTATGTTGGTATCGCTGATCACCTTCATTGTTTGTTGCATTAACCCGAACGCGATTTCGATGATTTACGCGATCAGCGGCCCGCTCATTGCCATGATACTTTTCATCATGCCTACGTTGTCAACGTATCTGATCCCGGCGCTTAAACCCTGGCGTTCCATCGGAAATCTGATTACGCTGATCGTGGGTATCCTGTGCGTATCGGTAATGTTCTTTAGCTGATATCCATTGTGAATGGTTCAAAATTGCTACAATTTTGAACCATTCCAGTTTTCATAATGTTCATTCGTTATTATTCCGCACTATCACTTCCCTCATCATATCCTAGTATTATCAGTTATTTAAACACACAAAGAGATCTGAACATCTTAAATAAGACTATTTAAGATGCATAACTTAGATTCGCAAGATATCTTCCGGTCATTCAAAAACAATTTGCGATATAGATATTCTCATACCATGAGATAGTTATCTGAACCACCCTCAACCAGGTAAGATTAAATCAGTGAAACATAATCATATTTAATAACGAGAAATGCATTTTAAAATGTCTTAATCAGAATTATAGCAAATACAGATTAATCGCAATTTTTCCCAGCAAAATTACAAAATCATGGTGTATTGACATCATCAATCACCAATGAAATTATGCAATTATATACGGATAGGGAGGTTCTTAACATGGGGCTTTGTAGTCGTTATAAAAGTCTTACATGCAATAGTTGCTCAATGCATTGCCAAATAATGCCAGAAGAGTCACCGCGTTTGCAGTACTGCGCAAACTCGTGTTTTTGTATGTGGCCCGAAGAAAGTTCATATTTTAATCGTGGTGTGGTAGAAGGTATCTTAACAAAAAACCACAATGCGAGATTAAGCGGATATATTTTTGTCGATTTTTCAGTAAGTTTTTTACGTCTATTCCTTGAAAAATACTGGATTGACTATCTTGCAAGTACTGACATGGGGATTGTTTTAGTCAGCGACCGCAATATGCAATCGTTAGCTAATTACTGGCGAAAACACAACTCAGCAATATCTGCTGTCATATATAATGATGATGGTCTTGATGTTGCCAATGAAAAGATCAGACAACTATTTATTGGTCGTTATTTATCATTTACCAGAGGTAACACATTAACTCAGATGGAATTCACCATAATGGGGTATATGGTTTCTGGTTATAATCCATATCAGATTGCTGAAGTTCTGGATATGGATATCCGTAGCATCTACGCGTACAAGCAACGAATCGAAAAGAGAATGGGTGGTAAAATAAACGAATTATTTATTCGTTCACATTCGGTCCAACATTGATACTCAACGACCAGCCAGAATCATACTCTGTTTATACGGGCATTTATTGAAATGTCCGTATTTTATAAATAGGCCGTCCCCTCAAGAGTAAACACCATAGTATTTAAAACCATCACACGAAAAATTCAGAAGCATTACGAAATATGAATTTACAAACAATAGTGGCATAAATGTTAACCATGTTAATTTACGTAAAGTTTTACGTTGCAACATTAAAGCCTCATTTCAATCATCATGATAAATATAAAATTAATATATATTTATGCCGTAAATACCAATATACTTAGCAAACTATGTGATTTCCATTTCGATTGATTTAGTGTTTATTGACGTATGTACTGGATTATTAACGATAATATCGAGTTCTGGCCTGAGCACCGAAAATTAATATCGGTACATAACGCCGATCTTAACGTCGTTCTGACAACGCCAGCCAGTCGATGTTTATCACTTCTACTTGAAGCTTTTCCTGATGTGGTTGCACAACAAGATTTTTTCACCAGAGTCTGGGAAGAAGAAGGTATGCGTGTGCCTACTAACACGTTATATCAGAACATATCCATTATCAGACGCGGATTTCGCGCTGTTGGTGATACTACCCACTCGCTAATTGCAACCGTGCCGAGAAGAGGATTCAAGATCCATAATGACATTAACATACAAAATCATGTAATAAACTCGTCAACAGACGCACATACACACAATGCCCCACCTGCCATAAAAGTTAATGCGGGATACAAAGAGAGCATTGGTGGCGCAAAGAATTTCAATAACAAAATCCTCAAACATATAAAAAGTCATCTAATTATGTTGAGCGCATTTGTCATAGGCGCATATTCTGCATATTGGCTATGGAATAATAATCAACCGAAGCCATTTTTCAAGGATTACAAGACTGTTGCGGAAATTAATGGCTGCCATTTTAATGTAACAGAAGATACAATTGATGGGTTGAAAGAGTTCGATAAATATAAAACACGGATACTGGATTCGGGGATTAACTGTAAAAAACATCCGTGGTTATACTTCCCTCTTGCAAAATCCTCACCGGGGATGATTGTTATGGCATGCAATAAAAACTATAACCAACATGAAGTGGCAGACTGTTTAACCCTGTCTTACCGTGAGGTTAATCGTGATTGATTATAAAAAAAACTTATTATTTATTTTAGTTTTTATCAGTGGGTTTATTCTCTTCACTGTCTATTCTTACACTGCAGAAAAAATGATATATAACGAAACATGCACTGCAAATTGGGTAATTTTTAATGACCAGGGACGAGCAAATCTTACCATCGACTTTATGTATAACAAAAAAAATAAAACAGGAACTGTTGCGTTGAGTGGAACCTGGCAACAAGGTAACAGAGAAAGTAAATCAATACGGCGAAATATTGAATACACATGGATTGAAAACTATGACACAGCCCATTTAACATCAAAGAAAGTTAATAAGTTTGAGATTATGGATCAAGTTGATGATGATAGACTTGCACAACTTATTCCTGATTTTTATGTCTTTCCAGAAAAAAGTGTAAGCTATAATATACTAAAGCAAGGTAAGCATGCTTTTATTTTGAGCATTGGTAACAGAGCAATAATGCATTGTGCAAGGTAAACTAAAATAGATAACAAAAAGATGGAACCTCGTTAATCATAAAACAATAAAATTAAATATTCTCGCAGTATATGGCAGTCTAAAGCATCAAAGATTTGATCAACATCTTTCATTTTAGACATCTCCTTGCAATGTAAAATATCATGTATCAACAACATCTGGTGCAAATCCATGAGTCGAACTCGACATTCATCTTAGCTCGATTATTATTCCTTCGTACAGTCGATGTAAACAATACAGAAAGAGGATTATTAAGAACCAGTTTACTCAGTGAATCAATAGAGGAAAGGACTAACGTTTCTTTAAAAGAATTGATTTCATCATCTGTTAAACTAAACTCATCATTGACAGATCGTGAGATATAACTGTTTTTAACTTTACTCTTTACGTTGACTTTATTGACAGAATTAACATTCACATATCTTGATTTTAATGTCCATGATGTTGTTTGCGTGAGAACATTCTCAGCATTAAGGAATTTTTTTAACGGAATCCTTGGTTTCTTTTTCGAGTCCGAATTTACAATATCATGCATATAGACCATTTCATGAATCTGCGAAAATTCAATGTCCATTGTATACCTCACATTTTTACCGTGACTCGATGTTACTGTTCAATAATCACCTTCCATCAATACTAAAATTAATACCCCTAATGTGCCGATAACAAATATAGTCATTCTACGTAACGTCTCCATAAGGTGATATTTGACATTATCAGAAGCTGCGAATTCGGATTTTGCTCTAATCAAATGAGAGAAATGTAAAATGAAGCCACGAAATATTAATAATAGCCTACCACTGCAACCATTAGTTCCTGATCAGGAGAACAAAAATAAGAAAAATGAAGAGAAATCCGTTAATCCAGTTAAAATCACAATGGGGTCTGGTTTAAATTATATTGAACAAGAATCTCTTGGAGGAAAATATCTAACACATGATTTGTCAATAAAGATAGCGGATATTTCTGAAGAGATAATTCAGCAAGCAATATTATCTGCTATGAGCATATATAAATTTTCGATAACAGATGATTTAATGAGTATGGCTGTAAATGAACTCATAAAACTGACCAAAATAGAGAATAATGTAGACCTGAATAAATTCACTACTATATGCACAGACGTTCTATCCCCCCGCGTCACCAGACATAATAAAGAAAAAAACAAACGACATTCTACCCTTCTCAAAAATCCCCTTTTTAATTTTCATTGAAAAAATGGCAATTGATACTATGAATCCAGGTCATACACATTAAGGCATTTATGTAATGTCGTAATTAAGATAACTAATAAGGTGAATATTAGTAAAACAACTAATGATGTTATTAGTTTGTAGTGAACAGTACTTTTACCAATAATGAAAATATACCATAAGCAATGCAAGCTTAAAACTAATAATTTAAAAAAGATAAATGTAAAAATATTAATGAGTCAATCAATAATAATTTGGCATCACGAGACACATCACAGAGGAATATTATGAGCACAGAAACAATTGAAATATTCAATAATAGTGATGAATGGGCAAATCAACTAAAACACGCATTATCGAAAGGAGAAAATCTGGCATTACTACATGGTTTAACTCCTGATATCCTTGATAGAATATATGCATATGCATTCGACTACCATGAAAAGGGTAATATAACGGACGCAGAAATTTATTATAAATTCTTGTGCATTTATGCGTTCGAAAATCATGAGTATCTAAAAGATTTTGCATCAGTATGTCAGCCCAAAAAGAAATATCAACAAGCATATGACCTTTACAAACTAAGTTACAATTACTTCCCGTATGATGACTATTCAGTTATTTATCGTATGGGTCAATGTCAGATTGGGGCTAAAAATATCGATAACGCAATGCAATGTTTCTATCACATTATTAACAATTGTGAGGATGATAGTGTTAAGAGTAAAGCGCAGGCATATATTGAACTCTTAAACGATAATTCAGAAGATAATGGCTAAGCATTACAATCATTTGGTTAAATTTGCTGGTTATAGTGCAGTTAACCACTATAACCAGCACCTCTTATGTTTTCTTAAATCAGCATCTTAAAACAGTTAAGAGCATACTATAAATCATTATTTTTCAATGCGTTAGAGAACAATCTACTTTATCAAAATTGAATAAGGCTATTTCAGATTACATCACTGAATTCCTAAGATAAATTAGTGAACACAACCATAGATATGTCGAATGTAATTTCCTGTAGCGTTAATGACACATAAATATGAATAGCCATAATTTCTATTGCTTAAGCAGGATGCAAGAAACCAATTTTTTCATAGAGGTTAACTAATGGACTTAGAAAATAAATTCTCATATCATTTTCTTGAGGGATTAACGCTCACGGAAGATGGAATTCTTACTCAAGGAAATGAGCAAGTTTATATTCCACAGAAAGAGTTAGGTGTATTAATAGTATTACTTGAATCCGCTGGTCATGTTGTACTGAAAGATATGATCATCGAATCAGTATGGAAAAATATTATTGTTAGTGACGAGTCCCTGACAAGATGTATCTATTCTTTGCGCTGCATTTTTGAAAAAATTGGCTATGATCGTTGCATAGAAACAATCTACCGGAAAGGTTATCGTTTCAGCGGGCAGGTTTTCAAAACTAAAATTAATGAAGATAATACTTCAGACTATTCCATAGCTATATTCCCTTTCACTACTTCATTGAATACACTGGATCCATTAATACTTAATCAGGAATTAGTGCAAATCATTTCAAATAAAAAAATCGATGGTCTCTATACCTATCCGATGGCTGCGACAAATTTTTGTAATGATCACATATCTCAAAATTCATTCTTGAGCAGATTCAAGCCAGATTATTTCGTTACAGGAAGAATAAACCAGAATAATGCAGTGAACACTTTATACATTGAGTTGATCGACGCTAAAAACCTTTTCCTCATCGCCAGTAATCATCTCCCTGTTGATGAACTACATAATACATCACAATTTATTATAGATAATATCCTTCAAACGGTACATAAACCAGAACGATCTGTAAGATTAGCTAAGCAGGACCAAGGATATAAGAATCATTATTTATCAGATGAAATGTTAGCCGGAAAGAAAGAACTTTACGACTTCACCCCTGAAAGCATTTACAGGGCCATGACTATATTTGATAGATTACAAAATAAAAGTGATATACAGACGCTAAAAACAGAATGTTATTGCCTTCTAGCGGAATGCCATATGTCTTTGGCACTTCATGGAAAAAGTGAACTTGAACTTGCTGCTCAAAAAGCATTAGAGCTTTTAGATTATGTATCAGACATAACCACTGTCGATGGAAAAATTTTAGCTATTATGGGACTGATAACTGGTCTGTCTGGACAAGCAAAAGTATCTCATATCTTATTTGAACAGGCTAAGATACACTCAACTGATATAGCCTCTCTCTACTACTATAGGGCACTAGTCCACTTTCATAATGAAAAAATTGAAGAGGCAAGGATTTGTATAGACAAATCACTACAACTCGAACCCAGAAGACGAAAAGCAGTTGTGATAAAAGAATGTGTAGATATGTATGTGCCTAACCCGCTCAAAAACAACATTAAACTCTACTATAAAGAAACTGAGAGTGAAAGCCATCGAGTTATAATTGACAACATTTTGAAATTAAAGCAGCTGACGAGAATTTGTATGCGATAAATTTTTATTGACGCAATTTTATTATTTAGATGTATGCAACTTGTTATTTAAACAACAGAGATAAAAATATCTAAGATATTCACCTTATTGCAAGATATTTAAAATGCTCTAGAGTTAAAAGTATGATGTAAAGACCATTGGCCTGGACAATTAAAAAAGGGAGCTTTATGACTAATCCAATCGGTATCAATAATTTATCTCAAAGTTCAAATATAGCGAATGCAACGGGTGATGAAGTCGTATCATTAGATAAACACATCAACACCAGTGCTACTGATACAGATCAAATACAAGCATTTATAGTTTCAACATGGATGGCGCCTTTTCAAAATGATATGTATTCAGAAGATAATCCTATCTCACCTTACTATAAAATTGAGTGGTAGACGATTGACCAAATAAATCATAACGAGATACTTTTATAATAGTATCTCGTTCCTTTCATTCAATCCTCACACATGAAAAAATATGCGCTCACCAAAAGTTAAATTCTTAACCATCTTCACGTTTTGTATATTTATTACAAACAGTCTTTCGCCAGCAACTCTTGCTCTAATGAAGCAGGAACAATGTTCAGAATCGAACCAAATTTAATTAAAGCTATCGCTCTTGTTGAAAGCAATCTAAAAAAGGATAGCATAGGCAAGAACAGAGATAAGAATAACAATATAAAGAGTTTAGATTATTGGTTAATGCAGATAAACCAGATGCATATTCCCCTGTTAAAAAAACGTGGAATAATAAAAGATGAACGAGATTTGTTAGATAACCCTTGTCTGAACATTAAAATAGGAACCGAGATTTTATATAACCATTTTTCACGTTGTGGAGTAACGTGGCAATGCCTGGGGACTTATAATGCGGGTTTTGCAATGGATAACCAAAAAAAGAGACAGCAATATGCCCCAAAATATATATTGTATATACCAGGCTTAATGAACTAGACAATCGTAAGGCTTCAGCAAAATGAGCCTAAAGCCTCTTTTTTTTATATAGTGCAAACACCCATACGTAAAGCTGTTTTGATCAACTCGATACCACTGTGAACATCTAATTTCTTCATGATATTGAGTCTATGAGTTTCGACTGTTTTCCTGCTTAACTGCAAGAAATTAGCGATTTCTTTGTTTGTTTTACCATCAGCTATGAGTTGTAATATTTCTGACTCACGATTTGTAAGTTGATTATCAGAGGAATACCTGGAAGATATTTTTTCACAATCCATATGTACACTATCAAAATAAGTGTAACCATTACTAATCGAATCAATAGCACGATTTAGTTTCGCCGGGTGACTGGTTTTCCATACGCATCCTTTCGCACCTGCTTCAAGCAATTTTATTGAATCAATATACGGCATCTTTGCTACAAATGTAATAATATGAGCATCTATCTTATGCGATTTAACCCATTTTACGAGTTCGGACCCCATCATTCCACCTGCAAATTCTCCTAAAATAAATATTTGGGCTGTAGATTTGTTACACTCCGCTATAGCTTTCTTCAGATCTTTATAGCCCCCAACAACCTCATATAAATCAGGATAATGTCCGAGAAATCCAATTATCCCATCAATCATAAACGGCTGCTGATCTGAAACTACAATTTTAATTTTTCCCATATATTCATCCTGAGTGTAAATGCTTTAACGTATTCATTTATAATCATCCCTTCCATTATTATAAGCAAAATCCAAAGAATACATTGATGAAATAATAATGAAATATTATTAAAAATAAAATTTTTGCGTAAAAAAATACCACAGGCATTAAAAAATAATGAGATGATTAAAATATTACAATTAGATTATATTCAAATCATTAAACCTGAGCCAGTGAGCTATAAGTCCTCAGGGCTTGCCAAAACAGAATTATTCATATCCAAAGAATGTGTTTCAAACATTTTTTCAACTAAATAATGTCTGGCTTGTTCGCAGATTTCGTTAACCTTGTCAGGGGAGAAACAATGATTATTAATTAAATATTGCTCACAATTATCCACAAATTCCTGCGGACTAAATTCAGCAATAAATTGATCGGTAAAAAACACAAAACGCTTATCATCATGAAATGTAATATGGACATTCCATATTGATTTGTCGACAAAATATGACTCTACTTCAAGATACTTATCTTTGAAACTGGTAGGTATATAGAGATTTACAGGACCTGATATTGCCGGTAATTTTTTTCTCCAACTTTCAAAAATTTTGATAAAAACATCAACTTCCTCTGAGGATTTTAACAATATACTCTTCAGATCGTTTATCATGTTTATTCTTTTTTTTCTAGTTCTGAGCTCAACAAGCTTATCAAGGGTATAAAATTATCCATCACATCAATAATGCCTTTTGTATAGCCATCATAATAACCTTGAATAAATTTTTCTTCTCTCTTTACCTCAATGCTCTGAATTTTTGCGTTGGTTTCAATAAGGATATTTTCTTTAAGAGAAACTATTTCTTTCAATCCATCAGAAATTTTTCTTTTAATCACAACACCATTTGCAGGAGATTTTATCAAGCTCATCTCTATTTTTTTTCGCATAAAATGTATTTCTCTCTAAAAGAGTTGATGCAAGTGGTAACGGCAATTGTATGTGATCAACAAAATCAGGAAATAATAAATTAAATCGTTGCTGCATTGCCAATGGTTGTTGCCTTATATAGGGTAACAACGTTGAAAAACCACATGTGATGATATTGTGATAGTTAGCGATGCCGGGTTTGTATCGTGCCTTTTCATTTATTTCCACCGGTATAGCTGATAAATAATCCCTTAGCACAGCAGGAACCTTATAAAAAAATCCGCGTTCTGCAAACCTTTCTCGATAAAAGTGATAACCACTGAATAAACAGATCAATGGAAATAAATTCCAATTGTTTATGTATTAAATAAGTGAACTATTCAGATTAAAATGTTCAACTGAAAGATTGTACTGCAGAAGAATCATTTCATTGGTAATAGATCTAAGCACCGGATTGTTAATAGGTGTATTATTCAAGCTTACTCGTTGAGGATGAATACAACTAATTGGATCATATATAATCTTTCTTAGGGCAAGATTCATAACGCTCTCATATGTCTACTTAATTTTCAACCTGACTAAATTAGTTAGAATGGCCCTATACTTCCATAACAGCCAGCAAGTCGCTACGGATATTAATGCAAGTAAGATAGAAACCGGCATAGCCTTATCATAAGCAAAAACAGGTTCGCTAATTTCATATGTTGGTGCTTGCTCAATAATGTCTCTTCGTTTTGACAATACAACAGAAATATTTTCATATTGTACGCTTGCAAAACTATTAACAATAAATCTCTTGATGTCATTTATTTTTATTTCTGGGTTGATATCTTTTTCATATACTGCAAGTACAGAAATATGAATTGGTAAAGCAGTTTTACCACTATCGCCATTATCAACATCGTAACTAACATGTACTCTCGAAGAAATAATGCCATCCATAATTTTGAGAGATTGCTCTAACCACTGCTCAATAGCAGAATATAGCCTTGCTTTTTCCGCTCGTGGAGATGAAACGAGTGCATCTGCAGGGAACATCTGCGATATTTGAATATCAGGCTTACCCGGGAGATTGTAGATTTTTAGCCAATCCACCGCAGAAGCAAAATCCGTTGGTTCAACATAGATTGAGAATCCAGTTTTGCCTTGATCCTTCTTTTCAGCATTAATATTATGTCTTTGTAAAACAGCAAGGACATCATTAGCTTGCTGTTGATCAAGATGGTTCAATAATTCCTGCTGCTTGCAGCCGCACAACAGCAGGATAAACAATAATAATGATATATATTTCATGAGCGGGTCAACGTCTCAACTGCAGCGACAATCTTTCTTGCTAATGTTCCCACCAATGAAACCTCGACATTATAATTAAGCACATGATCCTGCAAGACTAATAATTTTTCAGGAGTTAACCCCTTTTTATCAGACCTTAATGCTTGTAACGCATTTTGCTGCCAATTTTCAGTTTGTACAGCATAGTTGGCAAAAGCGGAGATCATTTTATCATCCGGGTTGTCAAGATTGAGAACCCGGTCATTTAAATCAATCACTTTCGCTTGCTGTATTTCATGAGCAGTTGATTGCTCAGCTCTATCAATAGGTGGCATATTGCTTACTGACATAATAAAATCCTTATCCAGTTTAGCGGAAGTTTTGTATGATTGCTGAATCAAGATCTTTATACGCTTTTACAACGTTAGATTGCGCATTTCGATATAATGTATACTCAGCTAATGCACTTTGATATTCGGCAAGAAATTTCGGGTCGGAGGGATTGGTTGCTAAAACCTCCAACGCTTTTTCAACTTGCTGGTTCAGATCATCAACGCCCTGATCAAATTGTTTGCTGATATCCATAATATAACCATTCCAATCTGCCATAAGTCTTCCTCAATTATTCCTGAAACGTCCAGTTGCTACCTTGAGACTTCTCGAATCGGTTATCTCCGTAGCTAAATGAACTATTATTTGTGTCCTGATTTTTCAAATTCACATTAAATCTTACATATTGTTTACCCCATTGTTTATAATATTCGTCAACATAGTTATTAATTTTATTTAATTCACTGTCACTTAACGTACCAATGATATTGAAATACACATTGTTAGCTGTTTTATATTTTTCATAAGAAAGACCTATCGCTGACAATGTTTCAATAGCCTGACTTTCCAATACATTATCATCTAATACCGCAATACTTATATTGCTGGCATATGGCATAGTTTGCAGTAATCCTTTAATAAGATTATCGATTAGTTGCTGTGTGATAGCGTTCCGTTGCTTACTCACTGTCAATCTTAGATTACTGGCATCTAATAGTTGAAGTTTAAAATATTGTAAATCAGGGAAATTATCAGCAAGCCATGAAAAAATTCGTATCGATTCATCATCAGGATTTATCACCCGTACTGGCTTTCCAGGTTGATTTTTTTCCAGTGCTTGTTTGACCCAGACTGCTTCATCCAAACTATTGGTATTGATATAGATAACATGATCTCTACCATATAAAATTTCATAATTCCTGTTTTTGTTTACAAGAATTTTATCGATATGTCTCAGCTGCGGATCATTACTGGCATTAACAATATAAAAAGCAAAGAAAATGATAGCAAAAAGAAAAAAAGCATTACATACTTAAACAGCTTACTGCTAAAGAAATGTTGTTTTGTAGAAATAATGTTATTTTCAATAATGCCTGGCAATGAATACTGCCAAACTTCATTTTTTTCTTTTACAGCAAATTTGAGACCTAAAACTTCTACTTGCTGATTGAATGTTAACGTTCTATCTTCAGGTTCTTGTGCTGTTAATTCTCTGATTGTTACTACTATATCAGGGTCGGTAGTAATTATTATCTCAAAACTACCTGTAAGCTCGCCATAAGGAACGACTATTGTGTTTTCTGGTAACTCAGAAAAAGCATCACTTCTTCCTAACGAAACATCATTACCAATGATAACAAGTAGACGCCCATTAAGTATTTCATACTCGCATCCATTCAATGGTCCGCTCAACAAACGAATGGCATAAGATTCCAATAAGTCTTGTGATAAGAATTTATCATTATTTTCCATGAATACCACCCGCTAATTCCATAAGCTCTAGTTTAGAGTAGTGTAACAAGACGGAAATTTCATGACCAAAATATGATGATACAGAATAAAAAATTATAATTTCGAGGACTATTTTAAATGCCTCTATGCATAACTTTATTTACAATTTAAGGTATAAACCCTATTCCCTCAATGTTAAGCAAATATAACAATTACTCTTATTTTAACTTTTACACGTAATATTTACCCTAAATGATTTTAGAGTACAGGTTGGCATATGCAAGTCTTTTCCAGTGATGTCTACTTCACTGTAGGCACTAATGCATTATTAGCATCCCAAAAAGAATATTACAGCGATTTAGTTGCGTTGGTTGATCTTGGGCATTCGTTCGTTGTTATTGATGAGTATCAACATCGAAATCTCAAACCAAATACAGAACCTGTAAACATCCTTTTAAGCAACAATTTCATCAGGATCAATAAGAATATTAGATTATCTGATTTAACGCATTTCCTGATTTCGAATCTTCATACACAAAATGTGTATCCCACACAAGAACCACTTACCCATGATGATATAGATATCCTGCGGTTATGTGTTTCTTACTCGTTAAAACAAATAGCCATTATTAAAGGAATTGATTATAAAACAGTATCATATCACAAAATAAGAGCCCTAAATAAACTTAACATAAAAGGTACTGTTGAGTTGTTTATAGCACTCTGTGAATGGGATAAACATTATTTTAAACTCCAATCTTGCGTAAGAGAAAGTTGATATGTCATTAGTAGGATATAATAGTAAAATCATAATAACCATCGCGCTGATATCGTTGCTCTCTGCATGCACCAGAGAAAATTCATTAAAGGAGAATCAAAATAAAAGAAGTGGCGAATCCCAAGCGATAGTAGATGCAAGACAGTTCTTTAGCGAACACCCGGAATATATATCTACAGCAGAACTGGAGCAAAAGCTATATCGCGAATTTGCACAGGTTACTACAGTTCCAGCTTATAAAGAGATGAGTATGTATCAATTGCTTGTCATTTCATAAGATCGTTTAACTCATTAAATAATGAATCTACACGGTTTTTGCGTGTAGATTCTTATAAATTTCTGACTACGACAGATGTTTAATTTTTTAAATTATCGTCTTTATTCTCGATTTCTTTCTCTTCACCTTCAATGAATTTATCTTCTGAAGAGAGCTGTTCATCTGGAACAGGTTGTCCAGCATTCTCCACATCTTCAAGCCACAGCAGAAGACGTAATATTTCATCTATATTTTCGAAGCTAACATAATCGTAGCGACGATGGGTAGCATAAATTTTTCGTGCTAATTTTTTATCTGTGATAATTGGTATTCCGATTTCCTTTGCATATTTCCTTACGGCTAAGGCTACCTCATTAGTTTCTCTTACAGAAATCAATGGAATAGGTGAAAGATATGGCTTAAAGTATATCCCTATTGCAATGTGAGTAGGGTTGGCAATCATCAAACGACTATTACTGACATCAGACTTCAATTGCTCAGAAAGAATTTCCTGATGCGCTCTCTGCGTTTAGACTTAATTTCTGGATTTCCTTCTTGCTCCTTGTATTCTCTTTTAACTTCTTGTTTATCCATTTTCATATCTTTCATAAATAAAAAATATTCAGCGATAAAATCAAAAATTAAGACAATTATCATACTGCCGAGACAATACAGTATAAGAAGGAATAGCATCTCTCCCCAATCTGATAATAAAGATATGATATCTCCATCAAGAGTTTTAAAAAGCAGTGATTTATGATTACTCCAAAATACTTTGTTCGCCAATGCAAAAAAAAATAATATAAAGAATTGCTTTAACAAATTCTTTTACGGTTTTTAAGCCAAATATACGCTTTAAGCCATTTACTGGATTCAATGAATCAAACTTAAATTTAACAGCTTCAGTTGCTAATTGCATTTTACTTTGAAACCAGGAGACAAGTATTGTTGTGAACATGCAAACCAGCAAAAAAGGAATGATCGTTTTCAACCAACCAACCCCCATAGCTTTAAAATAGTCCCAAATATCTGGTTTAGCGTTATGATCAAGGATGTATTCAAGAATCGACATAATGTGATGCACATCAAAAACATATCCGAGATATAAAGTACCCACAAGCATTATTACAGAGATGGTTAAGTCTCTACTTTTTAGAATTTGCCCTTTTTTAGAAGCATCCTGGAGTTTCTTTTGTGTTGGCTTTTCAGTTTTATTGGCCATGAAACACTCTATTTCTCAATGTATAGTTGCAATTGTTCTGGGAAAAAGGATAACGGCATTACTCGTTCAGCCAGTATTGGGCCAAAATAAATAATTAATATTAAAAATGCCAGCGCACTTTTGACAGTCAGTGAAATGGCAAAAGCATTTAGTTGTGAAGCATAACGTGCCAGCAATCCCAGGACAGCCTCACCGCCCAGCATAACGGCAATCACGGGACTTGCGTAAACGATAGTATGAGTCATTATTTTATTAATATATGAGAATAAAGGCTCTAATTTAGGAAAATTAAAATTGCCTGAAGGCCATAAATTATAACTTTGCCAAAGAGTTTCCAGAATAAAGTTCAATCCACCGTTAGTAAGATAAACCGCTGCAGAGAATAGGTTAAATAATCTTGCTAATTCCGAAGTATCGACACCTGTAGCAGGATCCAAAGTACTACTTAACGTTGCACCACGTTGGTTATCGATAAAACTACCTATAGCAAGGAAAATCCAAAACGGGGATGATAATAAGCAAGCAATGAACAGCCCTATGATAATTTCTCTGGCAGCAAACAAAGCGATATCGATTTCATTTAAGGTCGATAATTCATAGTGGTAATGCTGAACTAATGCACATGATACCACTATTATTATTGGATGACGGACTACTGTTGGTATATTCCCACTGGCGAAAAATGGTAACAAATAGAAAGTTGGTGCCAATCGGCAAAAACCGAGCGCTGTAGCAGCCAGCAGACTATGCAACTGATAGAGTATCGCCTCCCCCATCCTATCCTCTCGCGAATGCTAAATTCAGCATTTCGATACCAAACGAATATAATTTTTCACCATACCATCCGCTCATTAAAAAAAAGCAAATACTTACGCATAATAATTTGACGCCAAATGGCAACGTCTGTTCTTGTAACTGTGTTACCGTTTGAAAAAGCCCTACTAATAAACCAACAAATGTCGCAACTGCGATAGGTCCTGCAGACATAACTAAAATCAGATACAGCGCCCTATTCCCCGCAAAAACAATATCGTCCATATTTTTTTCTCAGGGATTAATGGATAGGTCAAAATATTGTAAAATGAGTCCTTTTGATAACATTGTCCAACCGTCCATCGCGACAAACAAAATTAATTTTATCGGTGTAGATATGGTTACCGGACTCATCATCATCATACCTAACGTTAACAGAACGCTGGATATAACCAGATCCACTACAACAAAGGGTAAATAGATATAAAAACCTATAATAAATGCACTTTTTATCTCACTCAACGCATATGCCGGGAGTAACGAGAAAATTGAAATATTATCATCATCGAATATCTCTTCATTGTCTTCAGAGCTATTCACCTTCTGAATCTTTTCAAAAAAGTTAACCAACTCCGGTTCGGAATATTTTATCAAATATGATTTATAACCACTCATGCCTGTCTCAACAAAATTAACAACCGACGCTACATTATTGAATGAAAGATTCTCATTCTGACTGTTATAATATATTTCCTTCCCAACCGGCATCATTACAAACATTGACAATAGCAAAGCAACCCCATTAAGTGTCATATTTGATGGCACTTGCTGAAGCCCCAGCGCGTTTCGGACAATAACAAAAACAATCGAGAATTTAATAAAATATGTCCCGGATGCTATTATAAACGGCAATAGTGTAAATAATGATAGTATAGCTATCAGCGAAATGCTATTTGACATTATTATGCCCTGATAACCAAGAATGAATCTCTACGCCCAATTTATCATCCACTTCAACAAGTTCTCCATAGCCAGTTAGCGCGCCATTTACACGTATTTCTATATTTTTCTCAGATTCAGAAAGCAGAGATATTATTCTTTTTGCACAGAGTTCGTCTATTTCATATAGATTCATTATTTTCTTACCAAGAACAAACTCAATTTTTACAGGCAAGTCTTCAAAACTATTAATCATCTGATCGTCATTTTCATCATAAATCTCACTCTCGTTTTTTTTGATATCAAAATCATCTGTTTCAAAATCTTCCTCGTACTCAAAATGATCAGCCATTTTTAACTCCTCTGGATAAATTAAATCACAAATTTTTGTATTATAAATAACCGCATAAGCCAAATTATTTGAGATTAATAAAACATCACCAACTTCAATATCAACAAGACTTCTGTAACATGTTTTACTAAATCCAATTACAAAATGAATGGAGCAATATAACGATTTTTTGTCTAACGCTGGAGCGTTTCCGTATTGGCAGACTGTGACTTTATCTAACCAAAGATTCAATTCCCCTGTCCATATTCTTATTAGTGGTTGAGCAGGGCTCAATACTCCATCAAATACTTTACCTACGCGCAAACGATTATATTTTAGTTCAGGATGCTTTAGATTTAACGGGGAACTGGATAAACTGAGCCATTCCCCTATTAACCTTTCCGTTTCTGGCATTAAAGCCATCCCAGCGAGCTCAGATGAAATTAAGGGAAATATTTCTCCAAGCAATACCCATCCAGACCAGCTGCCACTCTCTTCTGCTATCGGTAGCCATTTAGCACTAAATTCGGGCATTAATAATGCAACATCTTCGCCATTTTCTTTCCAATTTTGAAAAGTGGTTTCAAACGTATGAGTGTTTCGATTTACTTTCCTCAGACCGAACATTAACTTTCATCCTTCTGATCGTTTTCGAATTTGCTTTCATTTTCTTGCTCCTCATAAGGCTGATGTCGTTGTCCTTGTCGTTCATCTTGCTCAGTCAATACCCAACGTTGTGCTGTAACTCATTATGAAAACTATTTAATTCCCTCATCATTGATAAGATTGGACATCTCTTTCAACATGAGAGTCATTGAAGCTTTCGACCAATTTAGCGGAATGATAGGGCTTGGCGCTTCATGCAAAGTTCCCGACTTGTGGATATAGTTATAGCTTTCGGGAAGTGCCATTTCTGGTACGCTCCTGCCATTTGCACCAATCATATTCTCGCCTGTTATTTGGGCCAATGATCTATTCATAAATTGCACTGAGTCATTCAAATACTCTTCTTTTCTTGATTCTTTATAAACAATTGCTGCTGATTTTGCATACCATGAGTCAAAAAACCATTCTGCTTCTGTTGATGGAATGAAGCTCTTTTCTCTTTTCACATGTGAATTTTGATCGGTATCGGTTTTAATATCATTGAACCAAAAATTTGCCGACTGATAATTATCCTTCTCGTATCTTTTTATACCATACGGACCTGCTAGTTTTTTAACTATTTTTAGAACCTGCTCTTTTCTTCTGGTGTTTATCTTTGCAAGATTTGCAGGATAAATAACATTAAGTAAAGCCGCATCGGCTTCTCTGTAATGTTTATCTTTTTCCAGATAACCTGGGGATTCTCCCCCTAAATCAAGCTGTAACGTTATTCTTTCATAACCTTTATCTATGAGGTGGTTCAACCTCGTTGTTGAAAGAGGTTCATCCAGTTCATTGGCTTTAGCTTCGCGTAGTAAATCAGAGACAAAAACAGAGTCTTTCTTCGAGAGTAGGTTTGACAAACGTTCCAGTCCAGAGGTCACCAGTGCAACGGAAGATGTGTTTAATCGGGCATCTTCTTCCCATGCTCAGGAATCTTCCATAACATAGAAATTGGCTTTATCCAGATAAGCAATCAGCAGCGCAACCGACTTTAATCGGTCACCTTTTTGCCAATCTTCAGCGTTAATTGTACCAGTGTCGATTGCTTGTATAAGGAGATCAAGATAAAGACCTAACGCATCATTTTGTTTATGGTTCCACAGCTGCGGCTTGCCTTCTTCCTGCACATCTGCCATCACGGGGGAGTTGCTGTCAAATCGGATATGCACAGCATTCATTTGCACGGGAATTCCATCCAGTCGTTTTGGGTTGCTAATGACGTCCTGCATCCGCTTAATCTGGTCGGGCGTAGACATATAATCCCACAGGGTGAGCAGAACCTTTTTTGCGGCTACACTATTTCCCTGATCTGATACTAATGCCATATAGCCCCATAAACTATCCCTCAGCCAGACAGCATCATAGTGGGTTTCTGCCGCTGTTTTGTCATCTTCGAAAGTAGAAGCAAGAATAAATGTTCCCCAGGGTTTCTCCGTCAACGTTAACTTTCGTGTGTTTTCTGTTAATGTTAACAACCCTTGAATTTCGTCTTTGGTATAGTGGCTCTTTATTTCATTTTTTAATTTGGCTGAGTGAATCAGAAGACGATAATTAGGGTACTTATCTGGATTTAACGATAAATAACTTTTATCTGTTGCTGCCCCCGTGGAATTAAGAATGTTAAATACAGATTCACTCGTCACTTCTGCCCCTGTCGCCTGGCATGTGCCGCACGAAAATATACCAGCGAGCAGAAGAGTTAATGCAGATTTCCCTTTCATAAAATATTCCATCAATCGTTTGTTAAAAGCGTAGATAACCACTTATTTAACAACTTGAAAATAAGGTGTTTTACCTGGGTTGTTACAAAAGGATTGCATTGCGTAAACGCTTTTTATTTACAACAAAATGGGGAAATATTACGGCGATTGCGAAAAGTCTGAAGCGATTGAATTAAGATAATATAGAAAATCAGATACAGCAAAAATGGCAGATTGATGAGGCGAAGATAAATTGGAGCGGGCGAAGGGAATCGAACCCTCGTATAGAGCTTGGGAAGCTCTCGTTAGTCCATCTCAACATTGTACATATTTTCGTACCTGATAGCGTGATCCTATAGGATCGTAATCATGGCTATCAAGAACAATCAGTATCTTTTTCAAAGTCATTGCGGGATCTGGGTTTTCCAAATCTTCGTACCAAAGTACATGCGCCACATATTCGACAACAAACGAGCCTGGAGAAAATCCACCGGGACGAAGGATATCGAAAAGGCTCGCCACTTCAGAAACCACATGTTGATTGAGTTCAATAATCTGAAGGCCCTGCTTAACCCTGACCGCGAAGATATACGCATCCAGAACGCGATCACCACGCTCCATACCACAATAAAACAGGCCAAGAGTGCGCCTTCAGCAATCTCCCCGATCCCAACATTGGCAGTCATACGCGATGAATATATGACGGTCTACAGTGAGCGCCGGGCATTCTCCACACTCAGCAAATCAGCGAGGGCCGTAGAAGTGTTTCTCCAGAGTATTGGGCAGGTTGATATTGGTTTGAACAAGATAGGACGCAGAACGGTTACAGACTTCATAGAGGGCCAACAATCGAAGGTAGCGCCTCAGACTATCCAGAACTGGCTAACCTCTTTAGGAAGCCTGTACGAGTTCGCCAAACGTCGATATGACGCAATCCCAGACAGTAACCCGTTTCACGGTCACAACCTCGAAGCACGGCGCACAATTGAAAGTTATCAACCGTTTGAAGCCGATCAACTGGTAACCCTTATCAAAGAAGCGGATGACGTCCTACGCGATGTCATATTGATTGGGCTGTATTCAGGAATGCGACTTGATGAGATCGCCAGCATCAAACGGGATGAAATTGTAATGTTGGAGGGTGTCAGATGTTTCTTTGTCAGCAAGTCCAAGACTGTAGCAGGGGTGCGGTACGTTCCGATCCACTCTCTTCTGATCGGCATTATTGATAAACATCTGGCAAATAACAGCGGAGAATATCTGCTGGCACAGTCAAACAATATCATTCGGAAGGATGGTAAACGGGGGCCGTGGTACAGTCAGAAGTTTACCCGGCTACGTGACAGCACATTGTCCACAGCTACAGATCGGCAGTGTTTCCACAGCTTGCGGGGAATGTTCATAACCTGTTTAGACCGTGCAGGAGTACCAGAACAGCGGATCGGGGCCATCACCGGACACACAGAGCAGAAAGCCAAAACCGAAGCATTCAGGACGTATAGCAAAGGTGCTGGGATGAGAGAGTTAGCCGAATATGTGGAGTGTGTCTATTACCATGCTCTATAAATTGAAGGGGGGGTGCCCCCCCCTATATTATCGTGGCCATTCAGCTCGAATACGAGCAGCAACTTCATCAGGAAGGTTATACCAATAAGCATTATTATTTGTTGCATCCACAACAATTAATCTATCATCATTATCCATTGCGGCTTTGACAATCTTCGCTGCATTTTCAACAGAATAGACACTATTGACATACCAATTAGATTCTGTCGCCTTTGCCCAGTTACCCAGAGTTTTAATGGCTGCATGAACAGCCGCGTAATCTTTAGTTTTTATAAGGTCATAAGTAATAAATAAATTATTAGCCATTAACTTTCTCCCAAAGAACAATAAAAAAATAAAGCGCCCCGTAAGGCGCCCATATATCAATGGTCTTTAAGCCATGCCTGTACTTTCTTAGCCGAATGACCTACGGCTTGAACAGCTTGAATAAGTTTAGCCTCACTAACGCCAAACTTTTTAGCCCAATCACGTCTTTCGTAATCCTGTTTGATACTTATTAAATCGTTGTCAGGTGTACCGATTTTGGTCTTGTCATCAGCCATTTTACTGATTCCTCGTGATACAGGCTTATGCCTGCACACTACTTATATGACTCCTCTGCCGCTTCGTAAACGGTCAGTTATCAAACAATTGACACTGGTCATAAAACCAGTGAAAACTTTTTTCCGAGCTTGCTAACTTTGCCGCTTCGTTACTATCATAAACACTACATATTGTGTTTATTGATATTGAAAATACAATATATCCAATCATCCATATTGTGAATAGGTGTTTGAATGGCAGCGAATAGTAAGCAATCTTCACAAAGCGTGTCTCATTTGGCAGCAGAGACCCTTAACAATCCGAACGCCTCGGCGATTCAGAAAAGTTTAGCGGGTTCGGTACTGTCCCAGGCCGGGACAAAAAACCAGACTGGTGCAGGTATGGAAGCCAAAGCATCAGCAGCATTGAAAAACCCACGCTCAAGCGATGTTACTAAGACCTTAGCGGGTTCAGTAGTTTCGCAATCGAATAAAAAACGTTAGTTGAGAGAAAGGCCGGGGATCGCCCGGCTTTTTATTCCCTCAATTAAGCCTCCCCCAGCCAATCCTATACCTGCGCATCAAATGGTGCTGATCGCTTGTATGCAGGTTATTAAGTATCACCGCTATATTTTTACGATAGCTAAAGCCAGGTGTGCCCTACCTTGTTGAGGTGGCAAATATCTTGGAGTTTGGGCAGATCCGCCAGGCAGCCAAACACCCCGCCCCCTGGGGCCTATGTGATTTTCGGGAAATATCAGGGCACCCCTCCCGGGTGGACTCCTGTGCGCCTCTCTGTAGCGTTATCTCCCCTTCTTCTATACAATCACACAGCTTAACCCTCTCGACGTCTCAGAGGGCCGCATATGAGCTTACAGAAGATTATTGTAAATCGCGCGGTCAGATAATGAGCGAATGCTGGGTGGATTTACAGGTGCATTTAACATAATGACTGTTACACGTACCTTTTTAACAATCCCGCAACAGGTTAGACCTGCACGCTTTTGAACGTTTCAACCTCTTAACCTCCTGTAACGCCCTCCGGGGGAACTCTTTTCCCATCTGATCCGCCTCTTCAGGCTTACATTCCTGTATTTCCATTCCTCCTGTGAGTAACGCCGTTCACCTGTGGATAACTTCCACGCACTAACCCTATTTTCTACCCTTTCGAGGCGTCCGCCTCTTCAGGCTTTACCTTTGAGCAAAAACACATTTTGGGTTTAGGGCGGTGGCTACCGCCCGGTCTTTTTGAGAGTAATTATCATTATCACCCATAGATGAGAATAGCTATCAATTGCAGATTTTCGGGGTTTGACTTTCTGAGAAAAAAATTATTTTGGGGTTAGAGTGAATTTTGTTACACACAGGCATAATGAATAGAAAATTGTTCCCACAAAATCAATGAAATACATCCACTAAGGGAGTGACACCTGTACACTTTACAACCGTTTCTCCCCATCTTTACGGGCCTTTATTAGGGCCTGTGCTTCATTTACCGGGTATTTAATCCCTATTTAACGCCATTTAAATGGGGGTGTTTGCAACACAAAGAAAAGGGAGACCGTCCCGGTCTCCCCTCCTCTTTTACTTTCGCTTTCGTCTGCCCTTTCGCGCTTGTCGCTTCTGTTCCTGAATATAAGCGGAGACTAAACTGATCATTACACGATCTCCCCGATAGATAATCCGTCACGCTCGCGTAACAGCCACACAGTCAATTCTGAGATGTCTTTTCCAGCCTTGTTGTGTCGCTTCCCATCACACATGAATGACGCCACGTAATACCCCGGCTTACGTTCCATGATGCCTTTTGGCAACCCGGCGGGCTTTGGGGACCTCTTCCCTTTGGCACCCTCGGATCGAATCCTGCTAATTCGCGCTTTGGCCTCTTCAGGGGTCAACAGAGCGACGTTATCGACTGTAAAAGGCCCTTCAGGGTTAAGGAGTACGACCTTATGACCTTCCGGGATGTCTCCCACGGCTAACGTATAGATGACGTCAGCGATCGGCGTACACTGCCCGGCATAGGTGCTACAAATTGGGCGTTTGCATTGGATAGATCCAACGGCGTTACCCTTCCGGCGGATGCCGAACCGGGCAGACTTGGTCAGGGTGAAACCTTCAGCGATGAGTTTTGCCCGAGACAAGATCATTATTTTGCCTCCTGGAAAAACTTGGAGGACAACACAGGCTTGTAACCTGTACGGGCATTGACTGGGCGCTTATTGGGCTTTGTGGCGTTACTAGTAAAGCGGGAACGTGCTGAAAACATTGTGTGGCTCTCCTAATCGAATTAGGAGTAGTCACGGGCGAGGATTCTTTCCCCGGTCCCAACTCTAAGCGGTTGGGAACTTCATAATCTTATTTACTACTCATGAATATCTAGTTTCTCATGCTTCTTTGCAAATTGCAATTCATAATATGTATCAGTTGTCAACTTTTTTATTTTTTGTTTTGTAACAGACAACAAAAAAGGCCCGCCGGGGTTAGCCGTGGGCCTTTGTATATGCCGGGCTGTTACATCTGCCCGGCTGTCATCATATTGAGGTGATCGCGCTCCCGGTCATCCACAGTTGCATTCACAAGATCCTTAACCTTGCCGTCATTCACGTTCACATTCACCTGTAGAGGCTCCTGCTTCACAACAACGGTCTGTTGTGATGCCTTAGCGTTCACGGCTGATTGTGTCAGGCTGGAAGGGCTGAAGGTTGGCACGGGGGCCGGGGTTACTTTCAGATCCTTAAATGGGGCTAGCGCCGGGAGGTTATCCGGGACCTGTAGAGGTTTTGGCAGATTTGGGGCCTTACCGCCGTACTCCTGCGGAAGGAAAGCCTTGGAGTCAAAATCTAACAGATTTCCCCAGAATCCTTTCTCCGGCTGTTCTGACTTGGGAGTCATATCACGTGACCCCGTGTAATTCTCCTTAATGCCTGCCGCTGTACCGTCACCGCCTACACTCGGGAGGATATGGGAGAGCCAACCAAAGAGGCGCACAAAAGAATTTAGGACGTCTGCGGACGCGCGGCCCAGGCCCTCCATAACTGGGGCTAGGCTTTCCATTGCTTTGGTCAATTCATCCGAAGAATTAAACGCCTCAGCAAATCCCAACGTGAAGTTATCAGCCAGCCCGCTGGACGCCTGGCCCAATAACATCATACTGCTCTGGAGGTTGCCCACCTGCTCACGCTGCGCGTCTGTGAGATACAGAGAAGAGTTCTTAACAGTTTTCAGGGCATCACTGGCGATCTGTCCGTTTTGATCAAAGGCCCGGAGAGTCTTGGAACCATCATCAATAAATTCCCCAAATAGGGTCATCTCTGAATCAGTCAGCTTGTACTGCTTCTGGAGTTCGCGGAGGTAGGACAGATACCCTTTGAAGTCTGTAGATTGTAGACGCTTGATAACGCCTGTTCCTGCTCCAGCTTGCTTGGATTCTGCCAGGTTAGCGACATCTGCCAGCTCACCACCGCCGGAGTATGTGCGGTTACCCTTCTTGTCAGTTTTCCATTGCCCCAGTGACAAATCACCTACCTTGTCTTTGTAGTCAACAAACTGATCTTGTAGCTTATCAAGAGAGATTCCCGCCCCTTTCTGGTTTGCTGCTAACAGGATCGCGTCTGCGTCTGTGGCGCTTACTCCCTGCTCTTTGAGGCCGCTGTATTGCTTCTGGCGTTCAAATGATTCCCGGAGTGTGGAGGCTACCGCCATTGACGCGCCCGCTACCGCTAGGAGTCCCGCCGCCGCTGCCCCCGCTGCACCTGCGAGGCCAACACCCACACCCGCCGTCACACCATTGGAACCGCGCCCGGGGTGGCGACCACCGCCCCCAAAGTTGCCGCCGTGGGTCCGCTGGGTAGCCATACGGCGACGCAACCGCGCTTGCTTCTGTAGCTCTTGGGTGATCTTGCGAAGCTCGAATCGTGTCTCTTGAGCGTTCAGGGCTTCACGCTGCTGCTGATCCGCTACCCGGCGCATCTTCAGAATTGCTTCTGTACGCTCCGCATTAGTCAGGCCCTCAATGTTCTGGATTTTGTACGCCTCTGATCGGATAGTCAGATAACGTCTACGGGCGTAGTCTAAGCGGCGCTTTTCTGCCTTGCCCGCCTCCCTCGCTAAACGCGCCTCTTCACGTTTGGCCTGTCGCATAGCCTGCGCTGCGGCTTTCGCTGCGTTGGCTTTTGATTCGGGGCTGTGAGCGTTGATCAGACCCTGTACGGCGGGCACCATCTCGGCGGCTGTTGGTAACGGCTGGCGGACACGTGGCCCACGCTGCCCGGTGAAGCGTCTCCCTAACTCCCGTTGTAGCTTGCTTTCAGCCCGTAGCTGGTCCGCCGTTTCCATTTTGCGCTGCGTGGCTGTCTTAGCGGAGATCGCCCGCTCCTTTTCCTTGGCGGCGTTCAGTCGGTTCTGCGACGCTAAACGTTTTGCCTCCAGGTTATTTGCCTGGACGATAGCTTTATTATTCTCAAGCTGTTGGCGGGAGGCTGATTTGACTTTCTGATCAACCTTCTCCCATGACTTGCCCACATCCTCGATCTTTTTCTTGGCCCGGTTGTAAGACTCTTTCGAAACTTCAAAATCGACAACGTTGGTTGTCCTTGTGATGATCTTATTTTCCATTCTTGACCTCCCCGTTGGCGCGGATCTGGGCCGCTGCCTTGGCGGCTTTTTGCTGCGCCTGTTTGACCTTCTCAATTGCCACCTGCTGAAGAAGCAAATCAATGTTGTTCTGTGCCATAGGGCATCCTTACCCCATGCCGGGGAGATAGTGAAAGAGGTGAGCCAGTACGAAAAGCGACCAGACGGCCACTCTCCAACTGATTAGAAAGTAAGCATTCATAATTTTATGCAGAGGGGAAAACCAACAACGGCGCGGGCTGTAGACAGATTTGACTTAAATCACAAAAAGAAAGTGAAATAAAAATTTCAGGGAGTTATGGGGTTACCGGGCGGGGTTAGGCAGGCACTTGACACAATGCGGAAAGTAGGGAATTGCAATTAAATTTTACAGAATCAAAAGGCTGGGTCTAAATCCCAATCCCTGGATGGCTCCTTGATCTCTCCCCTTGGGAATGGCACCACCATAGGAGCCGTCTCCCCGGGTTGCGGGTCTGTCTGGTCCGCCGTTTCCACCTTGGATGTATACAGCCTGATTAAGTCCGTTGGCTGTTCTCCTGCCGCTGCCGTTATAGGCACAATGTCCGCCACTTCAGGCGCTTCTACAGCTTCCGCCGCGTGGTTGGGTTCCTGCACCTCTTCCGGGGCCTTAGCGGACTGTTGTGGCTGTTCCTGTGGCGCTCCTGCTTCCCCTGTGCCCAACATAGCCGGGGTGATCGGGTTTACAGTGTAATGGCAAGTCTTGCCGCCGATCTGCGCCGTCTTGTTGATCAGCCCAATAGCCACCATATCCGCCAGGAGTTTTACAACTGTTTGACGGGTAACCCCCAGGCGACGCTTCAGCATGTCTTGTGAGAAATAGGCGGTTTGCCCATTGGTCTGGTAACCCTCGATCAGTGCATAGGTGTAAACCATGTTCATGGTGAATACTTTGCCGTTGATTCTCTCAATGTCTGCCAGTTCGTGACAAACGGCGGTAAATGGCTTACTTGCTGTTGCTGGCATTCTGTTTTCCTTCTGCGGAAGCGACTAAAAGAGGATGGTTTTTCAGGTAGGCGGCTAACGCCTCCTTAACGATTGTATGAGGCGCACCACCGCCCGCCCTTACCAGGGCATAAAGCTGATCGGCCTGTTCTTTCGGGAAGTCAATTTTCACAGTGCGATCTCCTTGAGTTCGTCGATGTCATCGGCTGAAAGACTCAGCCCGAAAAATGCGCCCCACCAAGAGGCTGAGGCCTTCAGGCCCGGATTACCCAACGTCACCATTCTGGACGGCGGAAGCTGCTGTAACGTCGTGTAAATGTCGTCATACAGCCCGGGGGCGCTGGCGTCATCCCGGATCGCGTTAACCACCTGGGAAGCGTAAGCGTTAACCAGGCGACTCTCTGACAAGTCTGTGAAGCTGTGCATCATGCTGATCCCCTCAAGTTGGAATTGGATTAATCGACCAAGATCGGGAGGCCACCCGTTAGGCGCTCGAACTGTTCGGCGGCATTCAGGAGGATGAAAGACATTGTTTCGTCATAGTCCATCGGCACACCGCGAGCCTCGAACATCCCCTGGTAGGCCAGAACAACGGAGACCTGAAGGTTTGCATGAGTGGTGCGGTTCTTTTCGGTGTACATGTTCACGGCGGCTTTCAACTCTAAAGCCTGCGAGGCGTCCATGACCTCCAGCTTATCGATCAGGCGTTCATTCTGTCGCATGATTCCATAGGCTGGCTGTTCGGTACGGTTCAGGGCTTCGGTGATAGCCTCGACCTCTGCGGTCTTGTTCAGCTTCTTAAAACGGCTCCGTAACTCAATCAGGGATTTACGGGAAGTAAGACGCTGATCGACACGCCAGATAAGGGTGTCAACGTCGCTGTAATCGATTTTACTCATAGGGCTTGCAATCTCCGGGCAGAACATTTATCATTAAATTGGGAAATTGTACTCAATTACAACCCCGCATCACGTTGATTATTTTATCATAATTTCAATAGATTGACAATGGATTATTTGCGGCTGGGTTGATTTATCAAATCATGCGTATAACGAGCTGTAAGCGGTTCTGAGGGCCACCCTGTGGTGGTAGGGTCACCTGAGAGGAGATAACGCCATACAGCGCGTTAGGTATTGCCCTGTGGCGTCCGTGGGTATCACTCCGCGCCGGGCACCCCACCCCGCTGCCAGGTGTCACGGTTTCCCAAAGGCAGAAACAGAAACCGTGTTGCGGTTCTGGTTCTGCATTGCCCAAAGGAGGCTAACCCGTTGGGCGTAGCCTGTCCCAAGATCAGGAACGGATGTTCCTTACCTAAAGAGTCTTGCTTAATTAACAATCAATTAATACTCACAATCTCTTTAAGGTCTTGCCCTGGTCCTGGGGGTTCTAGTTTTATATGGTGTGGGTAGGTTTATCTATAGTCTTATTGTGTCTGATTTCTTTACACCACGGTGTCGGGATTCTTTACACCAGATGTCACCTGCTGTCTGATTTCTTTACACCTCTGAAGATTCCCCGGTTTGTCGTGGCGTCTGATTTCTTTACACCGGGAGATGAACCAACAGGCTCGACTCCACATGTGGGAAACAGGCCCCGGCCTAAAACCTGGACCCGGACGGGTGAGCGTAGCGAAAGGTTTTAAGAGGCTAGAATTTAAGAGAGAAATAATTAAGAGCCTGAGCGATTAATTATTGAACGATTAAATTATAAGATTAATAAGACCGTAGCCCGGACGGGCGAGCGGAGCGAGGTCTTATATATCTATTATTGTCTAGTGTGTCCCAAAAGACACATAGCCCCCCCTGAGTCAGACCACCCACAAACCCACCGTAATCACCCCCCACAAATTCATCTGATACACATCACGACGTAGAAGTCAACATATACCTGATCATTTTGTTGCAATTTTGCATAAATTATTGTAAAATATAGACATAGCGTGATGTAGTGAGCATGTCTACTCGGGATCTGGAAACCCGCCGTTTTGCAACTCATCGCGTCACGCTGTGTACAGAGTCGCAACGTGTGCTTAGCCGAGCAATCAAGATCTGTACGAGTGAGCCGGGCGGCTTCTCCTCCGCTCTGGTTCCTCACCCTGTGAGCCTTGAACAACTCCACTTGCCAGGGTTCACAGTGTGATGTTCCTCTCAAGATATCACGCGAGATCTCCTTATCTCAAAAGCCTCCCCGAAAGGGCACAATCCAACGGCGTGGTAACCGTGTGGATGATTAACCGTTTACGGTTTCCGGCGTGTTTCAGTTCACGCCGTTTTCCTCTGGTGTCTTGTCGATGAGTCGCCACAGGAAAACTCAAGCGATAAATCTCCTCTTATTAAGTCCACCCGGTAATCTTCCCGGGTTCTTTTTTTTGTGGGTATTTGCCAAAAGGTTGGCGCTATTGGCGTGACGCCGCCAGGGGCGGCAAGTATCCACACAAAAAGGGTTTACCCTTTCCCTCCACAGAGGTGTGGGATCGGGGCTGGTGATGGGGTCCATGATGGACCTCTGATCCTATTCGCTGCCTCTCTCCTGTATCTCTAATATCCGATCTGGAGTCTCCCCAACTCCCGGATTCTCCGGTGCAACGCCGGGTATCACTGCGCCCCTGTGCGCTTCTCCACTCCTCAAGGAAAATTCAATGAATGCTACTCCTCGTTACCCTGTGACCCAGGGCGACATCATCGTGAGCTATGCTAGCTCACTTTTTGACCGCACCGAAGTAACCGCCCCGGATGGTCTCCCCGATCACGTCGATTGTGGCGACATCCTGGACAGCAAAACTTTTGCCCTGTATGACTCATCCGCCGCTGACGCTGGCAAGCCGATCATTAACCTGTCCAACATGGACGCCGACGGCAAGCCCAAAACGCTGGTCATTGTGGATCGCCACGTAGTGATCACGGATTTCAATCTGAAAGCCAAAGATGAGGCATCCAAGAAAGCCGCATTAGAAGCGCTGACCGCATCGGGTGAGATTCGCCTGGCTGTTAATTCTGATTTCCGTAAATCTCAAGGAGAGTAATCACATGGCTGTGGATTTCAAAAGTTTTGAACGTCTCGACACGGTAGCGGCTATCAAGTCCGTTCCCGCTGGTAATCACCTGATCTCTGATCTGGGTATCTTCACTGGTGTTAACTCCACTACCCCACGCGCTCAGGTTGTGGATATTGTGGAAAGCGCTGTTGCAGAGCTTGAGCAGGTCTCCCGCTACGGCACCGAAGTAAACAGCATCAAGATGGATAAAACCATCCTCCGTGATCAGGAGATCCCACACTACGCAACAGAATCCGATGTGAAAACCGAAGATTGGCAATCCTTGGTAAGCCCGGCTAACCCGGATCAGGCTCAGGCGGTTGCGTCCGTCATTGCCGCTAAATCCGTGCGTATGCGTGATCACCACCTGGAGACTGTGGAAGCGACTTTAGCCCGCGCCCTGTTCCAACAGAAAGCGAAAGCGGCAAAGACCAATGACGGCGACGTCGATTTCAACGTGGTGTTTGATACCGCCCCGCTAGATTTTGAGCTTGACGCCTCAGCCGGGGCTAATGTGTATGCCCAGCTTTCGAAGATTCGCCGCCAACTGGTGAAAGAGTACGGCGCATCCCGTGCCTATCTGGAGCGATTCTTCTGTTTCGCATCCCCGGATCTGTATGACGCTTTAGCGGGTCACCCTGAAGTAACCAGCCTGATCACTAACAAGGTGGCAGAGGCGGCACGTGGTGCGCTGATCCCGGTTAACACTGCGGGCTATGACAGCTTCAGCATTGGCAACATTACTTTCATTCTGGCGGACGATGACCGCTACGAGATTGAAGAGGGTTCCGGCCTGTTCGTTCCTAAGTTCTCCAGTGCTGATCGTAACCCGTTCAAACTGGTGCGCGGCCCGGCTTCCCGTAATCAGGATATTGCCGCTAAAGGCGTGATCAGCCCGTACTACCAGAAAGTGATGGTTGACCGTTACAACATGGTAACCATCCATCAGGAATCAAGTCATATTCCTCTGGTACTGCGTCCGTCCTACCTGCTCAACGTTAAGTTGAAGTAAGGCAGCAAGTAACAGACTTTAAGCCCTGGCATTGCTGGGGCTTTTTACCATTTGAGGTGAGTAGTGAAGATTAGCCTTAACATTCCAGCCTTGGGAGAGGTGTACACCTCAACCAATGCCGACGTGATCAACCGTTCAGCCCTGGCGCGTAAGTTGGGGATCGATCAGGTGTCTCTATGCCGCTATGAAAAACAGTACGGCTTTGAGCGAGCGTTAAAAATTATGTTGGAGAAAAAGAAACTCCGGCAGATTATTGGGAAGTAATAAAAATTCAACGGGCTAGCCTTTATGGGCTAGCCTTTTTTATTGGTTGGGGCCTGTGGCGTAAAGGTTATATAAAGGGGAAAACAATTCCTTTCATGGAGAGGAAAAAGAACAAAAATCATTATTGTCTTTGTTGATGATAGCCTTTCGAACATTCGATCATATAATTAAACATTTCTGACAACATTCTATCTTTAGATACCTCTACTTTTTGTATTTTCTGATGACTTCCAGATGTAAGCTGTGAGTTCAATCTTGTAGTGCGGGCATCATAGTAATTTTCACCAGGATAAAATACATAGTGAAAGATAAAACCTTCAGCTATAAAATACCATCCAATCCCATTGATACTTTCAATCTCACCAAAAGCAAAGTTCGTGAGGACCGATTTGATGACATGATCAGGAATATTGCCAGTGCTATCAACAATCCGTAGCACTCTAATCTTGATAAAATTATCAATTTTAACCTGACTCTTATTATTAAACCTAACAATGTTATTTTTAATGCAGTGCCTCATCATCTCTCCAAAATCAGGATTCCCTACCACCGAAGAATAATGCAGGTCCATAGCATTAGAGGCTCTCCATAGTATGGATAATAGAAATAGATAAAAGCGCTTGTAATCGAAGTTGCTAATAATAATGTGATCAGAGTTCTTTCTAATGTTGTGAGGGTTTCTTAGCAATCTGATCCCATAAGACTCGTATTGACCACTAAGAAATTGTTCGCATTCAAAACATAGCATTGGTTCTTTAGGATCTAAATTTTCTCTTCTTGGTTCCCTTCCTTTTTGCATAGAGATAACTTGACCGCCGTTTCCTTTTGCTTTGTTAAAGAAACTTCTAGGGATACTGTGTGATTCCTGAAGTTCTTTTGCTTCAAGACATAACTTACAAACACCATCCATAAAACCTCCTATATCTCATAATTGAAATTCAAGATTTTGACTAATATTTCTCTTCATTCATTAAACTTCTGAGATGGCGTAACTCATTTGTACAGCTTCGTGCCTCTCTTACTTCGTTTTCTAACATAACTATTGAGGGTTCTGCCGATTCATCCTCAAAAATTTTTTCTGTTAGACTAACAACCCTAAATAATGTCCATCCAGAAATAATAGCAAGATCTAGGAGTGGCTCTTCGATATAGGCATCGCCTGTTCTTTTATTCCTAAGTTCACCATGCCATCTTGGATTTCTCATGAATGAAGGCTTATCACCCAGCGGTAATAAATATCCATGAACCAAACTATTCCTATAATCAGCCAAATCAATAGCAGCGAGAGAAGCAAGATTTAAGACTGTATTACATTCATTGCTAAGTTTATCATTACCATTTCCCAAATACTCGAACCATTTATCAGATGGCAATTTTTCGGTAAAGGGCCTAACTCCTTTTACATCAATCTCTCTCAGAGTCCATAAGGCACGCTCCAAAGTTGTTTCAAACTGACCATAACAAACAACAAAAGCCCCGATCTTCATTAATCTTTCTGGGGTTAAGTGTAATGCAATGAATCGACTGATAACTTTAAATGATTCTTCCTCGTAATTTTTAACCATAGTGCCGTCCTTTGATCCATACAGGTGCTTAACATCACATGAAATTTTTTATGATTTTACAACTAACTAGGTCACAGACAATAGCATCCATAAAGCCCCGTTAGTGGTAAGGAGACAAGTGAAGCCGTTAGGCGACTGCATCAGATTGTCAGAGGGATCACACCTTATCAGGGTGCTCGTGTACCGTTAGGAGCGTGAGCGAAGCGCTGGCAGAGCCGGATCTGTAGCTACCGGGGCATTACCACTATTCACCTGTTTACGTGGCTTATAGGGCCACACATCGGGCTTAAATGCGTGTGATCAATCTGTTTGGGAGTTGTGCCAGGTATGCGGCTTTTTGTTCGTTGTTGTGCTGTCGCGGTAAGAACGTGGAACCACCGCCAGCGTGATGATATGCTCCCTTGTACCACAGACCAATCACGCGACAGGTGCGGGCGTAGAACAATGGGTAGTTTAAGTTGTACCTGCTTTAGCGGGGCAACGTAACTAACTGATAAATCGTAACTTCTTGATTTATCAGGAGACTGGAGCGGGCGAAGGGAATCGAACCCTCGTATAGAGCTTGGGAAGCTCTCGTTCTACCATTGAACTACGCCCGCTTCGAGATGCGTAAGGCATTATAAACCTTACGCTCTCCTTAGCAAGTGCCGCGCTGCTGACTGCTGATTAATTCGCCATCAGCATTTTGGCTTGCTGCCCTGCGGCGGCAAGTAACGTAGCGGATCAATTGCCGTTGCACGGTAACGAATCTGGAAATGCAGGCGAACAGATGCCGCATCCGTGCTCCCCATAGTGGCGATTTTTTGCCCAGCCTTCACGCTTTGCCCATTATTTACCAGCATCGTGTCATTATGGGCGTAAGCCGTAATGTAATCTTCACTGTGTTTAATCATGATGAGATTACCGTAGCCACGCAGCTGGTTGCCCACATACACCACCTTTCCTGCACCCGCGGCGTAAATAGGTGTACCCCGTGGAGCTGAGATATCAATCCCTTTATTGCCGCCATCTGCTGTCGAATACGGCATGATAACTTTCCCTGTCGTTGGCCATAACCAACAACGTTGCCCTACTGGCGGCCAGGATGATTTCGGTACCGCTGATGACGGTGTAACCGATGCGGTTTTGGTCGTTGATTTGGCGGTTGATTTACGTGTACTACTGCTACTTTTCGCCCCACCCAGTTTTAGTTTCTGACCAACTTCAATGGTGTAAGGGGGGGAAATGCCGTTCAGTCGCGCCAGTTCTTTTACGCTGGTTCCCGTGGTGCGCGAAATACGATATAGCGTATCCCCCCGTTTCACGGTGTAAACGGAGCCGGAATACGTTCCTGTATCGGATGATTTGCTACCCGAACAGCCCGCCAAAAGCAGTCCAACCGATAACAACATCACGATACCCAGAGATTTTTTATTCAGGCGTCCCGCACTCAAAATCTTTCCTCGCTTAAAAAACAAGACGCCTTATCATAGCAGCCAGCCTCTTGATACCCAATCTCTTGCTTCTGGAAAAACGTGGTAATAGAGAAAGAGGTTAATTTCATTTGGCAAAGGGAAGTATCATCAGCAAAATATTCGCTGTAGAGGTATCGAACTTCCTGACTTTTTACCCTAGTTCCCATCCTGATGCGTAATAATCCCAATTTATCACATTGATTTTATCGCCACTCATATTGATACGTATCACTGCCCCTATTCAGAGTCCTGTTTCGTATCATATCTGTGTTTTTTTAACGTCATCACACTTCCTACCTCCCCTAACGCTTATCGTCGTTTCTGGCGTAAATCTTGCCTGCTTAGACTAAATCTTTGCCATAAGAACCAAATGTTCAAATCGAGGGGATTTCTATGGAAGCGCGGGAAGCAACCGCTACGGGTGAATCATGCATGCGCGTCGATGCCATTGCTAAGGTCACCGGGCGGGCACGATATACTGACGATTATGTTATGGCGGGCATGTGTTATGCGAAATATGTACGTAGCCCTATCGCACATGGTTATGCCGTAAGTATTAATGATGAACAAGCCAGAAGTTTGCCGGGCGTACTGGCGATTTTTACCTGGGAAGATGTGCCTGATATTCCATTCGCTACAGCTGGGCATGCCTGGACACTTGACGAAAACAAGCGCGATACCGCCGATCGCGCACTGCTAACTCGCCATGTTCGTCATCATGGTGACGCCGTTGCCATCGTCGTGGCCCGCGATGAACTCACGGCAGAAAAAGCGGCGCAATTGGTCAGCATTGAGTGGCAAGAATTACCCGTTATCACCACGCCAGAAGCGGCGCTGGCAGAAGACGCTGCACCAATCCATAACGGTGGCAATTTACTGAAACAAAGCACGATGTCGACGGGTAATGTCCAACAAACAATCGATGCCGCCGACTACCAGGTACAGGGGCACTATCAGACCCCCGTTATTCAACATTGTCACATGGAAAGCGTAACATCGCTGGCGTGGATGGAGGATGACTCGCAAATTACCATCGTTTCCAGCACCCAGATCCCGCACATTGTTCGCCGCGTGGTTGGTCAGGCGCTGGATATTCCCTGGTCATGCGTACGAGTCATCAAACCATTTGTCGGTGGCGGTTTTGGTAATAAACAGGATGTACTGGAAGAGCCAATGGCGGCATTCCTGACCAGCAAGCTTGGCGGCATTCCGGTGAAAGTTTCCCTTAGCCGTGAAGAGTGTTTCCTCGCAACCCGTACCCGCCACGCTTTTACCATTGACGGGCAAATGGGCGTGAACCGCGACGGAACATTGAAAGGTTATAGTCTGGATGTTCTGTCTAACACCGGCGCTTATGCATCTCACGGGCACTCCATCGCTTCTGCGGGGGGGAATAAAGTCGCTTACCTTTATCCTCGTTGTGCCTACGCTTACAGTTCAAAGACCTGCTATACCAACCTCCCCTCGGCTGGTGCGATGCGTGGTTATGGCGCGCCACAAGTCGTATTTGCCGTTGAGTCTATGCTTGATGACGCCGCGACAGCGTTAGGTATTGATCCTGTTGAAATTCGTTTACGCAACGCCGCCCGCGAAGGAGATGCTAATCCGCTCACGGGCAAACGTATTTACAGCGCAGGGTTGCCGGAGTGTCTTGAAAAAGGCCGGAAAATCTTTGAATGGGAAAAACGCCGTGCAGAATGCCAGAACCAGCAAGGCAATTTGCGCCGCGGCGTTGGCGTCGCCTGTTTTAGCTACACCTCTAACACCTGGCCTGTCGGCGTAGAAATAGCAGGCGCGCGCCTTCTGATGAATCAGGATGGAACCATCAACGTGCAAAGCGGCGCGACGGAAATCGGTCAGGGTGCCGACACCGTCTTCTCGCAAATGGTGGCAGAAACCGTGGGGGTTCCGGTCAGCGACGTTCGCGTTATTTCAACTCAAGATACCGACGTTACGCCGTTCGATCCCGGCGCATTTGCCTCACGCCAGAGCTATGTTGCCGCGCCTGCGCTGCGCAGTGCGGCACTATTATTAAAAGAGAAAATCATCGCTCACGCCGCAGTCATGCTACATCAGTCAGCGATGAATCTGACCCTGATAAAAGGCCATATCGTGCTGGTTGAACGACCGGAAGAGCCGTTAATGTCGTTAAAAGATTTGGCGATGGACGCTTTCTACCACCCTGAACGCGGCGGGCAGCTCTCTGCTGAAAGCTCCATCAAAACCACCACTAACCCACCGGCGTTTGGCTGTACCTTTGTTGATCTGACGGTCGATATTGCGCTGTGCAAAGTCACCATCAACCGCATCCTCAACGTTCATGATTCAGGGCATATTCTTAATCCACTGCTGGCAGAAGGTCAGGTACACGGCGGAATGGGAATGGGCATTGGCTGGGCGCTATTTGAAGAGATGATCATCGATGCTAAAAGCGGCGTGGTCCGTAACCCCAATCTGCTGGATTACAAAATGCCGACCATGCCGGATCTGCCACAACTGGAAAGCGCGTTCGTCGAAATCAATGAGCCGCAATCCGCATACGGACATAAGTCACTGGGTGAGCCACCAATAATTCCTGTTGCCGCTGCTATTCGTAACGCGGTGAAGATGGCTACCGGTGTTGCAATCAATACACTGCCGCTGACGCCAAAACGGTTATATGAAGAGTTCCATCTGGCAGGATTGATTTGAGGATAACATCATGTTTGATTTTGCTTCTTACCATCGCGCAGCAACCCTTGCCGATGCCATCAACCTGCTGGCTGACAACCCGCAGGCCAAACTGCTCGCCGGTGGCACTGACGTACTGATTCAGCTCCACCATCACAATGACCGTTATCGCCATATTGTTGATATTCATAATCTGGCGGAGCTGCGGGGAATTACGCTGGCGGAAGATGGCTCGCTACGTATCGGCTCTGCAACGACATTTACCCAGCTAATAGAAGATCCTATAACTCAACGTCATCTCCCGGCGTTATGTGCTGCGGCCACGTCCATTGCTGGACCGCAGATCCGTAACGTCGCTACCTACGGTGGAAATATTTGCAACGGTGCCACCAGCGCAGATTCTGCCACGCCAACGCTAATTTATGACGCGAAACTGGAGATCCACTCCCCGCGCGGTGTTCGTTTCGTCCCGATTAATGGCTTTCACACCGGGCCGGGCAAAGTGTCTCTTGAGCATGACGAAATCCTCGTCGCCTTTCATTTTCCGCCACAGCCGAAAGAACACGCGGGCAGCGCGCATTTTAAATATGCCATGCGCGACGCAATGGATATTTCAACGATTGGCTGCGCCGCACATTGCCGACTGGATAACGGCAATTTCAGCGAATTACGCCTGGCATTTGGTGTTGCCGCGCCAACGCCGATTCGCTGCCAACATGCCGAACAGACTGCACAAAATGCGCCATTAAACCTGCAAACGCTGGAAGCTATCAGCGAATCTGTCCTGCAAGATGTCGCCCCGCGTTCTTCATGGCGGGCCAGTAAAGAGTTTCGTCTGCATCTCATCCAGACGATGACCAAAAAAGTGATTAGCGAAGCCGTCGCCGCGGCGGGGGGAAAATTGCAATGAATCACAGCGAAACAATTACCATCGAATGCACCATTAACGGGATGCCTTTTCAGCTTCACGCCGCACCAGGCACGCCGCTCTCGGAATTACTCCGCGAACAAGGACTGCTAAGTGTCAAACAAGGGTGCTGCGTGGGTGAATGTGGTGCCTGTACGGTGTTGGTCGACGGCACAGCAATAGACAGTTGCTTATACCTTGCCGCCTGGGCTGAAGGAAAAGAGATCCGCACGCTGGAAGGTGAAGCGAAAGGCGGAAAACTTTCTCATGTTCAGCAGGCTTATGCGAAATCCGGCGCAGTGCAGTGCGGGTTTTGTACGCCTGGCCTGATTATGGCTACCACGGCAATGCTGGCGAAACCACGCGAGAAGCCATTAACCATTACGGAAATTCGTCGCGGACTGGCGGGAAATCTTTGTCGCTGCACGGGGTATCAGATGATTGTAAATACAGTTCTGGATTGCGAGAAAACGAAGTAAAAGGATATCCGGCCTGAATTCAGGCCGGATTCACTGAGGTTATGTGTTTAACAACTCATATTTCTTAATCTTGCGATAGAGCGTAGCAATGCCGATGCCCAGTTCATCAGCAACTTGCTTCTTGCTGTTATGACGTGAAAGCGCCTCGCGGATCATTTGCTTTTCCATCTCCTCCAGCGCCGTGCCGCCCGCATCATCGAGTGACAGGTGCGCCTCACTGACCTCTGTTACATCACTTTGCTCCGTTGTGCCATTATTCAGCAGATTTGGCGGCAATAGCGTGCTGTCGATAACTTCACCTGAAGGAACCACGTTAACCAGATATTCCATCAAATTGCTTAACTCGCGCAGGTTTCCGGGCCAACGATGCTTACGCAATATTTCGACGACATCGGGAGCAATGCCAGGATAAACCGATCCCAGACGACGGGTATGCAGATGTAAAAAGTAATGCACCAATAGTTCAATATCTTCCTGACGTTCACGCAGCGGTGGCAGAGTTATCGGGATAACATTAAGTCGGTAGAAGAGATCTTCGCGGAATTTACCTTCGGCAATGAACTGGGCCAAATTCTGATTAGTTGCAGAAATGATGCGAATGTCGACTTGTATTGGGCTACTGGCACCAATCGGCAGAATTTCACGCGCCTCAATAGCGCGCAGTAATTTAGCCTGCAACATTAATGGCATATCACCTATTTCATCGAGAAACAGCGTGCCCGTATTCGCCGCCTGAATCAACCCTGTTTTACCGTTGGCAGAAGCGCCAGTAAATGCACCTTTAACATAACCGAACAGTTCGCTCTCCAGAAGCTGCTCCGGAATCGCGGCACAGTTGATAGCAATAAAGGGTTTATTCCGTCTTCCGCTCAACTTATGGATTGCACGGGCGACGACTTCTTTACCCGTGCCGCTTTCACCAACCACCATAACGCTGGATGGGCTGGGTGCAATACGGCTAATGAGTCGTTTTAATTGCCGCATAACACGGCACTCGCCAACCAATTGTTCAATATGCGGTTCATCAGGTGCATTTGCTACAGAAAAACTGGTATGCGATTGGTGAAATGCCATTAAAAATAATTGTCGGCCCTGAATGTTATGCAATTGACCAATGATTAATTCACTTTTATCGTCCCATGAAACAATATGCTGCATATGTCCATGGGTAAAATTACTCTCAAATGTTAATGGTCTGAAACGGATAGGTTTCCCAATAATATTATTTTGTACAACACCAAGTGTTTTTAAGGCAGTCTGATTAACAAACTGAACCCGATTTTCATCATCTACAACTAATACGCCCTGATCCATATTATCGATCATGGTCGCAAATATTTTACTGATGTTATCTCCTGGCCCCTGATCCTCCAGAAGTTTCGAAACAAAAATGGTGGATATATGGCGAACATAATCAGAAAATTCGCGTAAATTATCACTGATATGCTCTTGTTGCTCGTGGGTAACGGCAATCAAACTTATCACCCCAACACAACGATCCTGTAAAATGACAGGCGTACCCAGAAATGCTTTTTCGCGGCAATTTTCTTTACTATCGCAACCTTCGCAAAGGGGATCGAAGCGAGACTGTGTCACAACTTTTTCAGTTTTCGTTTCCAGGACGTGGCGGAGCAGGCGTGAGTTGCCGCTCAACTGGCGACCAAGAAACTTCCCATACGCGCCCGTTCCGGCAACGCGACACAAGTTTTCATCAACG
>OLOT01000092.1_pt1 | contig 66946 bp, 52 predicted proteins | sample 1671991 | NCBI WGS metagenome assembly OLOT01 (sample SAMEA3136634, study PRJEB25190) | human gut metagenome | biome: human gut; feature: human-associated habitat; material: faeces | place: Austria | collected 2013
TCGTCGGCGTACGCGACCGTCGACGCCGTGTCGGGTCAGGCCCGGCCGCGAAAAAAGCCGCCGCCGTCCGCGAGCGCCGGCACGGGCACGTGGATCCATGTCGTCAAGCGTGATGAGACGCTGAGCGGCATCTTTGACGTGTCCGGCTGGCAGCGTGTCGCTCAGCTTAACAACCTCAGGAATCCGAACCTCATTTATCCCGGACAGCAGCTGCGCTACTAGCCGCCGTCCAATTGCGGCCTTCGGCACCGTGCCGGAGGCCGCACCTCCCATATCCGAACACTTAAGGAGAACACGCATGGATATTTCCGCAGCGACCACCTTTGCGGCCGGCATCGTCGCCCTCGTCGCGCCCGCCTTAGTGCAGGCGTTCAAGAAGTACATCCCCGCTGACTACGTGGGCCTGACGCCCCTCGGCGTGAGCATCCTGCTTGGCGTCATCGCCATCGCCGCCACCAACGGCTTCCACGGCTACGGATGAGGCATCGTCCTCACCGGCGACATCGGCGTCGCACAAGCCGTTTACACCTTGGTCAACCAAGCGTTCAGCGGCAAGCTCTCCAAGTGACGGCAACTATCGGATGGGATGCGAAGAAAAGTTGCGTCCCATCCAAGAAAGTATGAATATACCCTATATACTCGGGGTATGTGTGCAAAACGTCTTAAGAAGCTGCCTTCTCTGGTCGACAGGAAGATCTACAAGACCGGACAGACGCGAGGAGCGAGTAACAGTGAAATATACCAGAACCAGGTTTCAAGAAATTCAACCGTTTTAATTCCATACAGCCAGTGGGCTGCCTGTAGGCATCCATACAGTAATGAAGACGAATACGAAAACGGATCCATTGTTCTCGTAGATCCTGAATGGTACTTCACTACTGCTGACGCGGATCAGATACTTCTCAAAGAAGGAATTGAACTAGGGAATAACGCCGTTCTCCTATATCTTCGTCGTAGTCAATGGAATCGCTATGGGGCGCAATACCACGATGTTGGCGTCCTTCCCAACGGCAAACCATTCTGCGCTCCTATCCGTAGAGAAAAACCAATTGGGGGAACGGTGTTAGCCCGTGTCCACGGCACCACAGCGGATGCCAATAATGCAAGGGTCTATATCGGCTACAACGAAACCAATTTGCGAGGAGCGGGAATCCGTGTTTATGAGTATGCCTCCTCGTCAATCATCAGCGATGTCAAGACACAATTAGAGGCCCTATTTTGGATGTGCCCGGGAGCGGTTGAAACCGCAATTTCAGACACAATGTCTGAGCAAGAAGCTCTTGAACGTCGCCAAAGTGTCATGAGGAAAGCAGACGAACATAATCTGCTTGACTTGGACAGACTCATTGATATTAGAGCAATAAATTCCCAGCATGTGACAATATGCCCTCTCTGCCTTCAACCCATTCACGCTAATGAATTTCTACAACGTGAAGAACAAGCCGAAGGCAGAGAAACATGGGATATAACGATAACCGAGGTAAGTCTATTCCATATCGAGGAATTACGTGTCGGCAGACTTCAGCATAGGCCGTATAACCTTGGTTGGGGACACCACTTCTGTAATGTGGTTGTCAAAGACGCCGGCATCGAAAGCACTCTCGAATGGATGACAAAAGTTCTTATTCGGAATCACATAGACACTAGACAATCTCAATCAAATAGTGAAAGCTCGCTAACACTATTCGATTTTTGAGTCGCCTTTTCTTGCGTTGAATTGTGGATGTCGTCGGACGCTGCTTCAATGCCATCCACAATTCGTTTAATCCACTTGTCTTCTATCTCCATGGAGATAGATCTCCTACCGAGCTTAAGTGCAGCGACAGCAGTAGAACCAGAGCCAGCAAAACAATCCAGTACGGTGTCATTACAGTAAGTTGAAGCTTGAATGATGTGCTCAAGCATATCGACCGGTTTTTCCGCCGGATGCTTACCTTTGAAAGGACGTACACTGGGGAAGTCCCATACGTCGGTATATTCCACATCGTTGCTTAGCGACATTGGACGCACAACATCCTGATACGTGGGCATTTCGCCAATCTTGCCAGTCGCTATCAAGGCATCACGCATTTTATTATATTGTTCTTCGCTGGGTATATTTCTGCCTGCCTCCCAATTGGCAACGGCTCCGCCATGATTGACTTTGCCATATGCTCCAGTCACCTCTGTAAGTTCATGCATGGACATGCCGCATTTTTTCCGTGCGTCTCGGAGATATTCACCAAAAGGAGAGCGACGAGATGCCTCCATCGCCCCATATTGACCATGCTCAAAAACAAGTATTCTCTCGGAATGCGGGTACCAAGACCTTAGTGACTCTTTTTTCGCCTTACCCTTCCATCCATCAAATCCCGGCTCGTTAGGTTTAGTCCATACAACATGTGCTATTGGACGAAAATAATGCGACATCATTACCTCTAAGCGAGCGGACATGCGAGAAGAGCAAAAAACATACAATGTTCCGTTGGATCGAAGAACTCGTTGCCATTCTTGTGTATATTTTTCAATCCACTCGATAAACGCCTCATCTTCGCGAAAAGCCCTATCATTTACAATGTTGGCTTTTTTGGTTGAATGATATGGCGGATCAGTCAAAATCAATGAAACGGAGTCGTCAGGCATCTGCTTCACTAGATTAAGGGAATCTCCATGCGCGACAACAGCACGATCAGAAGTATAGACGGCCCAGTCTGCTAAGGAATGCTTAATTGCATCAAACGCCTCGTCCTTGGTGGGATGAACTACCGGGCTCTTGCTCACTTGCGAATCTCCAATCCGTCTAGAGTCTGGACTCAGCCAATACTAGTGTTTAGCCAAGTCGAGGTACGTCTGCTTGTCATCAACCGTCCGAAGTCAGCGATTGCCGCCGCCGTAGGCTTGCGTCAAAGCCACATGTTAGAACATATGTTCTAAGGGTTCCGGCTCGTTAGATGCGTGACAAAGCGGGTTGCTTGCGGCACAAGCGGCGCGCCAAAGACGAATCAACCAAGCTAGAGCTGATGATAATGGGTAGTTGCCGACTTGGCAAGAAGCGAGGTTTTCGTGGTTGATCCTATTCCATGGGGGAATCTGTCCGGCGAGGATATGGAGACGCTGCTTGCCGTATTTATTTGCAAGCAGCGTCCTGAGGCAAACCGTGTTCGCCCTTCATCCGGTGACAATGGGATAGATCTTCAGGTGAAGAACGGTGATGGCACCTATGACGTTTATCAGGTGAAGAAGTTTGCCCATACTCTTAAAACCAGCCAGAAGAGTCAGATTAAGAAGTCGCTGAAGTCGCTGAACGACTATATCCGGGAAACCGGCTATAAGGTGGCGAACTGGTATCTGGTCTTGCCCTTGGATCCAACTCCGCAGAATCTGAAGTGGTTCAAGGAAATAACGAAGGAACTGCCATATCATTGTGATTGGGTCGGGCTACCCAACATCCAAGCTTGGGCTACCGATATGCCCGAGGTCTATGACTATTTCCTCGGTAACGGTATACGCGAAGTGGAGCGATTGGTCCATACATTTATCGAAGCCGCTCGTGTGGACGATCTGCATGATGATAAAGCGCTGCTGTCGAAACTTCACTCGATTTGTGACATGCTGGAAAATCGTGATCCCAACTATGCCTATACCGTGAACATCGCCAGTAAGTTCGACGAGCATTCATATTTCATTACGAGACCGAACCTCGTTTTCTCTTTTTTGGAAAAGAGGCCGGACGGGTCGTCAATCACCGTTGATGTGATCGCCAAGTACAAGGAAGCGACGTCATTCGCGAAGATAACCTTCCCCGTGCAGTTCGTGCCACAGAACCAAGAGCAACGTGAGCAGCTTGAGTCGTTCAAAAAATATGGCACCTCACTTGCTGATTTCCCTGTTCGTCTTGCGGATACTGGCAATATCCCGTTTCTAAAGGACGCGCTGCCCGATGCGCAGATACAGTCCTGCCGGGCGTTCATTCTCCCGCAGAATGAAGGGAATGATTTAGAGCTTATCTTGGCCTCGCCTTCTGCTTCCGTGTCACTTAAACAGGTTGAGCGCACTCACGGGATTGAAGGCGGTGCTCAATGGACTGGTGAGGATGAAAGCGAGTGCCTTCGGGTCCAACTTATTTTTGATGGTGATGCGACCACGACGGTCAAGATGAATTTCACCATCAAAAATATAGTGGGCAAGCCGGTTGATAAGGTCAAAGACGCCATAACCGTTTGTCAGGAGCTCTCGCAGGGATCGGAGTTCAACCTTCACTCGCCTGACGGTGAAGCCTTCCTGTCTATTGACAACTTGCCGACTAATAATCTTCCTGATTTTGCGCAGCTGCAAGAAATTGCCCAGCTGTACAGTGATCTTCAGCGGCGTTCCTCGTCAGAGATCTTGTTCCCGGAGTTCAAAGAAATCAGAGACTTCGACATCCAGAACGACATTATCGATCTGGCTCTACTGGAACATAAGGATGCTTATATCTTCCACAAGTGGGACGGACTATCCTTCACTCTTAATCCAAGCATGTCGATACGCAAGGTGAGTTTCCCTTCTTGCATTCATGGAGTCAGCCGTTTGAATGCCTATGTAGGAAGGCGGAAAGTCTTCCTTGGATACTATCAGTGGTACGCAAACGTCTCTGGACGCAAAACGATTTCCGAGAAAACCGGAGAATACAGGTTGCTGCCGATGGATGGAGCCAATGGCATGGTGGCTAAGAAAATTGTCACAGCCACTGCCAAGGTCCGGGAATACGAATCACAAGTATTCTTCGGCGATGTAATAGATTTCTCGCACATTACTCTAATCCCGCTCGACGAAAGTGACCATAGGGATGGTAAGTAAACCAACATGCTCAGCTCCAAGAGTTCATAGGAGAGAATCGGACAAGTTGATTGGTGTCCAACGCTGTTCCTCAGTCATTCCAGTTCATTTGACTGGGGAACACCCGCGCCGCTGTGGACACAACCGGGACACAATGACCGCAGAGAACAGCGAAATCAGCAGCAATCAACGAATCTCGCGAACGTCACCAGAACGGCGTCATTGCAACGAAAATGCGATTAACGAAACCAACGGAAACCAGCAAAGCGACCTCTCAAAAGAACAAGGGGTTACCCAGTCATTACCCTTGCCGGAGCGTGATCCAGCCGCCCGCGACACGCCGAGCGTGTCGCCTTCCCAAGCAGCAAATCCCAGTAACATTTCAGTAACAGTGACCGTCAGGATTAGCCAAAACCACTGGGTCCAGCAAAGAACACCAAAACTCAGAAACGGCTTGATTCCAACGATATTCAGCCCATCCAAAGCAGCCGATTTTTGCGAAACAACCCCCTGATGGTACAGGATGACGTGGAGACGGATTATCCGACGTTTCATCGTTTCCGCCGTCTGATGCGTTGATGGCGTCTGGCGGAGGCTCGGGCCATCAAAGACCCCGAACGTCGCCGTGCGGCCATCGTGCAAGCTTGTGGGAGCCTGAAGTGTTCCCGCAGGGATGTGAGCCCCTACCGTGTCCTTCAAGCTGGCTCCTGCGGCGACGACGGCGGTGATGCCGGTTGCTCGGAGTGCGGAAGTGTAGATCTGGTCTTCCGGCCTTGACTTTGGCCGCGTTGAAGTGGTCGCGCAAACGGTTGGGGGTGATATGTGTTCCGTCAGAGCAGGCGACTATGAAGTCCGTCGGCTTCTTGCCATCGCACGCTTCACTGATTAGCTTTCCGAGCTGTGGAGACACTGGCTGGGTCGTGTTACTGGTGGCCGTTTTCGTGGCATTGAGTCCGCCGTTTTCGCAAAAAAGGACTTCCAGATTTCTCTGAAAGCCCTAACGGTGGAGCTAAGGGGACTCCCGCCGTATGTTGGTCTTCCGCCGTTTTTCCGGTGTGTCGTAACGTTGGGTACCAACTTGGGTACCTTACGTGGCTTTTTTCTTGCTTCTTTTCAACGCTGCCGCACGTACACGAAAGGACGAATTCTATCTATCTATCAAGAGAATGCCCGCCGCCCACAGGAGCGACGGGCATTATCGGTCGCTAATAACCGATAACTTCGGTCTCGACTGTCGAAATTACATCTGTAGGAATGTCATTCACATCAAGTCGATACACAACATTCATACGCGGATTGTACACACCGAGGTATTTCACATTCTCATATTCAGGATGAATAGAATGAAGTCCCATACGCCAATACATAAGCAACTGGAGGGTGTATTTGTTTTGAAGTTTTTTCTTCGAAACCTTGAAATCCCACAACGTATCATTCGTCAGAAAATCGCCGTCTCCAGTAGCAACATAACCGGTATAACCGCCTTCAAATGTCAGACCGTCCAACACTTTCGGACCGTACTGATTGAAAAATCTCAACGAGCGTTCGACCATAGTGCGGATGTTTTCAATCGTGTCGCCATCAGGCTCAATGTCTTCCACGGGGCGGTATGCCATGACGCCAGCTCTGTATGCAGAATCAAATCCAGATAGCTTTACGGCGGCTACAATGGAATCGTCGTCCAATCCATACACATTCGACAACAGCTGCTTGAACAATCTCCGCTGTCGGACAACATGAGCGCCCAGCTTGGGAATCTTAAACGCCTCTTCGGCCGAAGTCCCGGACATGAAGCGCGTAAGATAGTCCACGGCGATGCCAACCAAGCCCGGAGATACGTTTTCCTCTGGATGCAGGTCATCAATGCTGCCCCCGTCTAACGATATCTGCTCGAACTCCTTCGGTTTGATATAGCCGCCTCTCGGCTGCTTTATCTTGCTGATACGCTACGTCACCGAACACATCCATCCGTTCGCAGCAATATCCTGCGGCGTCAGTTCGCCGCTCCTAAGCTTCTCTATTACGTCTTCTTTTGTCAACATAGATTCCACCCCTTATATTCTACCCCTAAGTCAGATAGCTACATATAGTAGCCACATCAAGGGTTTCGAATGGAGCAGATGACGGGAGTCGAAGCCGCCTTTTCCACCGTCCTCCATGCTCTTCTCCGGCGGGGGCAGGGGACCCCGCCCTACTCAGGACTCTCCCTGCTAGCGAAGCGGGCGGCAGGCCACCGGGCGAAGCGGTGGCCTAGTCCGCTTCTCTCTGTCTTTTTCACGTCTTTTTTAGATTCTATTTTTTTGATTTTTCACGTCTTTTTTACATTGGTAGGTGTTTGCCTGATTCCTACTTTTTGCATGTTTTTGAGCGCGACACGCCGATGGATTTGGTGATTTGAAAATGGCTATTTTTCAACGTTTTCTTGTGTGGGCAATTCCAGTATACTGTCTTGAATCGTTGGAATTTCAACGTTTTGCGCTTTTCGCTCCTTTTGTGTGGGCAATTCCAGTATATGCTATACTAACAAAAGGGAATTCTATAGGTGTTTGCCATATGCTATCGTAAGAGTGTCCCTGATGAATAGGCAACTGTTCGGACGGTGACACTGCTCGCCATGAGCTATCACGGCGGGATTTTGAAAACTAAATAGTGATAGCACGAAGATTCCGAAGGAGGAATCAAAATGGCATTTGCCAGCAAGTTTGCCGATTTCCGCAGAATTCCCATCGCCCAGACGGCGATTTCGAGCAAGATGCTCGCCGTTGGCGTGGACGTTGACCCCGTCGATAACTACGACGAAGAGACCAAAGTCCATTCTGAAAAGGTGAATGAGAAGGGCGAGCATCAATGGAACCTTCGAATTTACGCGAAGCCCCTCGCCGGTGACACGGAAACGCTCGCAGATATCATTAACGTGAAGCTTTGGGCTAAGACGCGTCCCGTTATCAAGGAAGACGCGCCGATTGTGTTCACTGATTTCGCGATGCGCCCGTGGCTTACGAATAAGCACGGAAAAATCAATTCTGGTCTGAGTTTTTCCGCGAGCGGTTTCAGGCAGGACTGACATGAAACAGCCGATGGTATCCCGCACGGTGTTGGTGCCGATTGATTTGTACAATCGCATCGCCGTGTATGCGAAAACCTACGACATCTCGTGGTCGGGAGCTGTCCGCCGATTGGTGGAAGCGCAATTGCCGGTAGAGGAAGAATTTCCTTTTGAAGGTGTTCCCTTTGCTGCCTGAGAAACGTTGGAAAATCCTTCTCGCTGTTAACGTCGGGGTGGCCTTGCTTCTGATTGGTTTTGCTGTCGGAATCGTGGCTAGTTCGTCTAGCTCGACCGTTTACAGTACAGACCCGGCGCAATGCCCGACGGACGCGACTTTCTGTGAGTCCGTCAACGTTTGGCGTCGTTCGGACGCGGCTGATATGAGTCAGCCAAACGCTCCTGAAAACAAATCAAGCGCCCTGTTGGACGCCTGATTGCTCTTTTATCCATCCTGCGGGGGTGGGAGCTTGCACCTCCTACCTCCGCTTTTTCATATCTGAAAGGAAAGATAATGGAAATTTTAACATTGATTTTGAAAATTGCGGCAATCCTGGGATTGTTCACACTGCTTTTTCTCCCGCTCGCCAAGGTCACTGCTTGGGATGATGATGCGTGGTATGCGCGATTCGTAGTCTCGGCTCTCGCGACCACGGCTTGGGTTGGGCTTCTGGTGTTCGTGCCGGGCGCAATCATCGCTTGCGCGGTGGTTTGGGCGATTTTGCTGCTCTGTTCGGTTCATGTGCCGTCGCTTCGGAATCTGCTTCCGTTTTGGCGTTGGATGTTGGCCTTGCGTCATCGCATTAAAGGTGACTCCCCCGTGTTCATCGTCGAACGAGTCCTTGGCTTGCGCCCGATTGAGGACGCTCCCACGGATTTTAAGGGCGTGCGTGATTACGTTGCGGCGTATTCCGGCTACGACGAAGACGGTGAAGCTCTCTTGGAGTTCTCGTGCGGGATTTCCGGCGTGACCGACGAGTTCGTCGAGAAGAAGGCCAAGGAAGGTCTCGGCGCTATGGGTGCCGAAGCATATAAGGTCGAACACCTCGGGCCAGGACATTGGCTCTTGCATTTCTGGAAGACGGAGCCGAAGAATCCTCTGGACGATGCCATCGAAATCAAGGCCAGTGACCTTGCCGATTGGGATGGAAAGACGGTGGTCTATGGTCTGACGGAATCTGGCGAACCGGCTCGCCTGTCTTACGCTCAAACGTCGGGTATCGTGGTCGGCGGTGTGCCGGGTGCCGGAAAATCCGCTGGCGCAACCTTGCTGACTCTGCCGCTGTTGGCCTCGCCTAAAGCCTCTGTAGCCATTTTCGACGGCAAAGGGGGCATGGATTGGCATTGGGCTGAACAGTCGGCAAGCCTGTTCAACAATGATTGTGACCTCGATTTGCCGACGGCAACGGAGCAATTGGAATCGCTCGCCCAGCGGTGCGTTGAAGACCTGAAATCCCATCCGTGGTCTGACTCCGACCCCGATTTTTGGCACAGCGGCGCAAGCTCGCTCCACCCGTTCCATCTGGTGGTCATCGACGAATGCCAGACGCTGTTTGACACCACGGGACGGTCGAAGGAAGACAAGGCTCTGGTGGAACGTTGCAAGCGCGCCGTCGCTACTATCGTCCGCAAGGGGCGTTCTGCCGGTTGGTGCGTCATGCTCCTGACCCAGAAGCCGACGGCTGATTCGATTCCTACCAATATCCGCGACAACTGCGTAGTTCGCTTCGCTCTGCGTGTGACCACTCGCGAGGCGGCGGAAGCCGTGCTCGGCAGTATCCCGGACGGCGACCCGAAGCCTACGGAAATTCCTGCTCCCCGTCGCGGTGGCGCGGTCGTTCAGGGCGAGGACGGGCACACGCAATCCGTCCGTTTCGCCTACTTGCCGGTTACGGAGGCCGCGAAAGCGTTGGAATCGTCCACGCTCGAAACCGTGGTAGCCGGACTGGAAGAGTAGGAATTAACACCCTGAGGGGGACGGGATACCGTCCCCCTTTTTTCGTATTCGGCAGACGTGGGGGTGTGCCGTGGCGGAAGGAGCAGTAGCCGTGGCAGGCCAACTTGCAGGAATTGGAGCCGCCGACGTGCGGCGGCGAGAAGAGGACATTTCGGAAGCGTCTACCAAAGGAAGCCGGAGCGACGAAGCAGAGCGAGACCGCCGGTAGCGGGTCGCCAGAGTGACGGCGCGTAGCCCCCAGCGGAGCGACGGAACGGCGGCGACGAAAGCGGACGGCGAAGGTGAGCGACGCGAAGACGCGGAAGGCTGACGACGTGGACGTTCCGACATGTCCTCCCCAGCACCAGAGAGAGGGGGCGGGGAACCGATTTCGAAAGCTTCCGAACGGTGGTAACTGCACTCTCTCCTTTCTTTAATAACTGGCCGCATATTTTCTTCAAAAACTTTCAATCGAACAAATGGGGAGAAATCCCCGAACACCAAAGGAGGTGGTCAATATGCCGACGATTACAATTCGAGCGCACGGTGTGTGTGCTACGCGGAATCAAACGGTGGTGAATCCAGAAACCGGCGAAATCGTCAAGCTGACGGCGTTTCAGCCGCCTGAGCGTACGGCTACTAAAGGGTGGACGGTGAACGTTGCGCGTAGGAATGAGCAGCGTTTGCAGCAGATTGATTTCGACGCCGTGGAAGGTTTTCCGGCGTTCGTGACCCTCACGATGCCGTCTGGTCAGATGTCGGACGTGAGCGCGGCGATGTTCCACGGCTGGTTGAAGCGATGGTTGCAATTCATGAAACGGCATGGACTCGTCCACTATTATTGGATTCTCGAGTTTCAGGCGTCGGGGAACCCCCACCTGCACGTTTTGGTCTGGCTTGACCATGAGCCGGATGCGTTGGAAACGTTCAAGGCGTTGAAGTCGTGGGTCGGGATTTTGAATAAATCGGGCGTCGGCGCTCGTCTGCAAGGTCAGATTTGGGAATCAATCGACGTGGGCGGCACGATTACCGTGGACGGTGAGCGGGTTCCGGCGCATCCGGAGCGCGTCCTGATGTACCTTGCTAAACATGCGGCGAGGGGTGTTGCTCACTACCAGCGGCAGATAGCCAATATGCCGGAGGACTGGCAGTATAGGTCTGGCCGGGTCTGGGGTCATGATAGAGGTCTTCCGCTTTGCGCTCAGCAGGAGGTGGAATGCGATTATCTGACGTTTCATCGTTTTCGCCGTCTGGTGCGTCGGTGGCGGTTGGCTGAGGCTCGCGCCATCAAAGACCGAGACCGTCGCCGTCAGGCCATCGTGCAAGCCCGTGGGAGTCTGAAGTGCGGTAGGCCGGATATTTCGCCGTATAGGGGCGTGTCTGCGTGGATTCCGTCGGATGTGGCGTCTCAATTGTTGGACGCGGCGGAGGCGATGGGGGGTGATTATGAGGAAGAGTGAACTCCCCCCTCTGATGACGATTGCCGATACCATGGCCTACCTGCAATGCTCCCGCCAACATATATATGACTTGCTGAAGTCTGGGAGGATTCGCACGTACAAGGTCGGGCGTCGCCGGTATATCGACGCGGACTCGCTCGCTCACCTCTTCTGGTAAGTGTTTTACTGGGATTCTCTGCAACGTTTAAGAAGGGCGTCTCGTTGGGCTTTCAGCTTGGCGAGACGCTTTTCTATGTCTGCGATTTCCTTCTCTAATTCCTCCACTGTTGGCTCGTGTCCCATGAGGGTGTCTTCGATGCCGGAGGCTATTTCGCGCATTCGTTCGGTGCCGCTCGCCCGCTGGTACCTCTCTATAGAGGTCTGCGCGTCTGCATGCCGTCCCCATGTCATTGTGTCTTTCAGGCTGGCTCCGGTGGCTACTGCGGCGGTGATAGAGGTCGCGCGGAGTGTGTGGAAGTGTAAGTCAGGCCGTCCGGCCTTAGTCTTGGCCTCATTGAAGTGGTCGCGTAGTCGGTTGGGCGTGATGTGTGTGCCGTCGGCGCATGTGACGATGAAATCAGTTGGACGTTTGCCGTTGCACGCTTCTTCTATGAGTTTTCCGAGCTGGGGTGGAACCGGCTGGGTCGTATTGCTCGTCGCCGTCTTCGTGGCCTTCAAGCCGCCGTGCTCGTCGGCGGAATGGCAAACTCGCAACGTCTGCGTCTTCGGATTCCAATCTTTGACTTGCAGGCTCACTACCTCGCCTATGCGTAGGTCGAGGATTGCTCCTAACCACACGGCTATTCGCGTGGTGGTGGGCATTGCGGCATAGATTGTTTGCAGTTCGTCGGCTGTTGCCGGGGGTATTTGGGCTTGACGGCTCTTGGGTACTGCCGGTGCCTTCATCGTGACGGGCGATTTGGCTACTGCTCCTTCCGCTACGGCTTTGGCGTACACAGCTTTGAGAAGTTGGAATGTTTTTTTCCTTGGCGTCGCTCCCCCAAAGTTTTCTAAATCGGCTAGCCAACGGTTTATGTCTTCCTGCGTGATGCCGGTGAGGGGGTATTTCCAGAAGAACGCATGGGATAAATGGGTTAGGTATTCCCGATGCTTTCGTTTGCTTCCTGTGGCTAGTTCGGTTCCGTCGGAAGAGTAATTGAGCCACGTTGGGGCGAATTCGTTCGTTACGTAGTCGCAGAATAGTACTCTGCGGCGTTCTATGGCGGTTTCCTGCCGTTTCCGTTCTGTGGGGCTTCCACTGTTTAATACCGGCTTTGTCGGCTTCCACACGGCTTTTTTCTCCATGTAGCCACGCTTCGGCTGATAGGCGGTCTTTGAACGTCCGCGTGATGACATCGCCGCGATACGTGTACTTCGCTCTGAAAGTTCCCCTGTCAGCCCGATATACGACGCTTCCAAACTTTGTGCGCATGAGTCCAGTATGACGTGATGGGTGCCCGATTCGGGTACCTCCGTGGGTACCCATTTCGTGTACATTCGTGTACGTTTCCGTACATTCTTTGTTTGAGCCGTAGGGCTTGAAATCGTTGGAATTCTGCCATTTTCGCATGAAAAAAGGGATTCCAGATTACTCTGAAATCCCTACCTGTGGAGCTAAGGGGATTCGAACCCCTGACCCTCTCCATGCCATGGAGATGCGCTACCAGCTGCGCCATAGCCCCGAAGTCTGCCTTGCAGACCTCACATAGGATACATCACAGACATGAACCATGCAACTTTCGGCGTGTCGCCCGCATTGGGAGATCACCATATGTAATCTGCCATACGCAATCACACTATGCGGGCGACACAGAAAGGGCAACACCAGTAACGCTAGTTACTGCGTGCACCTCCTGTCGAACCGGCAGTACCGTCGGTGGATCCCGATGTGCCAGTACTTGTCGATCCGTCAGTGCCACTACTTCCAGTTCCCGATGATGAACCATCACCAGTGGTGCCGGACGTGCCTTCTTTCGAGTCGGTACCGTTGGACGAGTCCGTTCCGGTCTGGCTGGAACCGTTGTTGGAATTATCAGATGACGATCCGCTGTTTCCGGACGTGGAACCACTGGTGGTATTGTTTGACGTGCCATTGGAAGTGGACGAGTCGGTGGAACCGCTGGTAGTCTTGTCGCTGCCGTCCGTGGTGGTTTCATCATTCGAATCCGTGGAATTCTTGGGCTTCTGCACAGGAGCCTGCTCATTACCGGATCCGGAATCGCCAGTGTTTTCATACGAAGGCACAACCTTCTCATGCACCACGTTACGCACCACGGTATCCGTTCCCTGACCGCCGGTGAAAGCGAGAATCAATCCCGCGCTCACTCCCACACCAACCAGAGCGCTGACGAATGCGATGATCACCGGAACATATTTGTTATGCAACCAATTCGAGGAACGTTGCCCCGCATGCTGCACTTGGACATCGCGCGCGCTACGAGCAGTGGATTTTCCTCTGGCGATGCTAGCGCTACCGACGCCACGATGCCCGTTCGGAAACACGGAGGTCTCCCCCGCTCCGGCAATATCACTAAGCACGCGGGTAGCATCCTCATCCTCCTGCTCGGAGGAAATGACGCGCGTCGAGATGGACGGTGCTACCGCAGTCGCATCATCAGACGATACCATCGTGGCATCCAACGCAACAGGAGACGATCCGATAATCCTCGTCTCGTCACCCTTCGTGGAAGAGCCAAGCACTTGCGTTTCATCCGCAGCAGCATCACTACTTGACGGTAACGGCACGGCTTGTTGGATCTTCTCCCCCGACACCTTTAAAACGTTCTTGTACACCTGCGTGGCAACCGCGGAAACAACCGAGCCCGCAGCCACGCCAATCACCGATCCCGCGATACCGATTTTCGCAGAAAGCAGGAATGACGTGACCGCCGCCAGCGCGCCCGCGCAAATCGACGAAAAAGAGATTCCCTTAAAAAAGTTTTTCACAAGCCATGACGATAGCTAATTTCGCTATGAAAGTACTGGCGATTCTGTGAAAAGCTTGAAAAACAGTGACCAGCCATCACGTGACGACACTCACAGACTGGCTACAGATTGGGATGTTCCCATTCCTCGGAATCGGCAATGGCGGGACCATGGTTGTAATCCATCAAACGCCAACGCAATGTGGAACCGATCTCCAATGGAATGAGCCGCACCCAGTGAGCGTTGCGCATCGACAAAATGTCGGCGAAATCGCCATGCACATCCACCATGCCCAGAAGCGTCTGCAACGTTTGGGAAATCCATGCACCATGCGAGAACACGTACAGATCCGTGTCGGATCCGGCACGGAACGCCCAATCGTTCAATGCCTCAACGCCACGACGTCCCACCTCTTCCTTGGGTTCCGCACCGTATTCAAGTTCACCGCCGCGGAACTCGGCCCAGGAACGATAGTCTTCCGGATACCGTTGCGCAAGCTCCTCGACGGGAATGCCCTCCCAGTCTCCGAAGCTACGTTCGCGCACGCGGGCGTCCGGATGCACCTCCAGCCCGAGCGGATCGGCAAATGCATGCGCCGTGGCAGAGGCACGCCCTAGATCAGAGCACACGACCAGCCGGTTCGGAATATCGGGGCGACGGTCAACATACAGTTCACGCAATGCGACCGCTGTTTGACGAACCTGCCACTGGCCGACTTCGTCGAGGGGAATGTCGATCTGGCCTTGCAGACGATGTTGCGCATTATAGGCGGTGCGCCCGTGACGCACCAGTGTGATGGCGTGCACATGTTCCGGTACTGCGCTGTTATGCTCAAGTTCGACGTTTCGAGGCATGCTGCTATTCTCCGTTGCTTTCTCGATGATGGAATTTGCGAATACTGTTTCGCTTGATATGAAAACATGCCTTCCGCATTCAAACGTGAAGGCATGTTCGTACGTGTTATTCCGCGGTTTCCGTGGCCTCTTCGTCGGAGGTTTCAGGATGTTCGAGCTGCAGGTCGATGCTTGGGCAATCCTTCCACAGGCGTTCAAGACGGTAGAAGTCGCGGGATTCCTGATGCATGACGTGAATCACGAAATCACCGTAATCAAGCAGCACCCACTGGCCTTCGGTCAGGCCTTCGCGGGAACGCGGCTGGCGCTTTCCGCTTTTGAGATACAGGTCCTTTTCGATTTCTTCGGCGACGGCCAGCACTTGACGTTCGTTCGAAGCGGTGGCGACGAGCATCGCGTCGGTAATGGCCAATGGTTCGGTGACGTCAAAGGCTACGAGATCAGTGGCCTTCATACGGTCAGCCGCGGCTGCGGCGATGCGGATGGCGTCGATGGAATCTTGTACTGCCGGCATATTCAGCGCTCCCATTCGGGCTTCCAGCCCTCTACTACATGTTGTGTGTTTTCGGAATAGACCATGGAATCGTCCGGAACGTCGTGGCGAACCACAGAACCAGCGCCGGTAGTGACGCCGCTGCCGACTTCGACAGGAGCCACGAACAGGTTGCCGGCACCGACGTGCACGTTCGATCCGATGGTGGTGTGGTGCTTGTGCACGCCATCATAGTTGGCAGTGATGGTACCGCCGCCGATGTTGGTATGCTCGCCCAAGTCGGCGTCGCCCACATAGCTCAGATGCGGCACCTTGGTGCCGTTGCCAATATGTGCCTTCTTCATTTCCACGAAGGCGCCGGCCTTGGATTCTTCACCAAGATCGTTGCCCGGACGCAGGTACGTCCACGGGCCGATGTTGGCGGCGCGGCCAATATGGCTTTCCTGCACACGGGAACGCTCCACATGAGCGTCGGCATCGATGACCGCACTGATAAGCGTCGTGTACGGACCGACCTGCGCGCCTTCGCCAATCACCGTGTTGCCTTCGAGGAAACATCCTGGAAGGATCACGGCATCACGTTCGATGCGCACGTCATCTTCGATCCACGTGGTTTCAGGGTCGAGAATGGTCACGCCTTCACGCATCCAACGCTCGCAGACGCGCTTGTTGTGGGCTTTGGCAAGCAACGCAAGCTGCACGCGGTCGTTGACGCCTTCAACACTCAACGGGTCGGGGGCTGCGAATGCGCCGACGGCACCGTCGGCTTTGGCGGTTTCAAGTGCGTCGGTCAGGTAGAATTCGCCCTGAGCATTGTTGGATTTGAGGTTGGCGATCGCTTCAGCCAGCAGTTTGGCGTCGAACACGTAGACGGACGTGTTCACTTCGTGCACGGCTAGTTCGCTGCTGTTGGCATCCTTCTGTTCCACAATGCGCAGCACGTTGCCTTCGCTGTCGCGGATGATGCGGCCATAGCCGGTAGGATCGTCAAGAATAGTGGTGAGCACGGTGGCGCCATTGCCACTTTGCTCATGGAAGGCAAGCAGCTGGTTCAACGTGTCGGCGTCGAGCAGCGGCATATCTGAAGCTGCAATCAGCACCGAGCCGTCAAGCCCGCCCTGCTCCTTCAACTGCGTCATGGCGCACTGCACGGCTCGTCCGGTGCCAGGAATGTCATCCTGGTTGACAATGGTGACACGCTCATTGTAGGAGCGGGCCGCTTCGGCGACTCGTTCCGCCTGGTAGTGCACGACCACAGCCAACGTTTCAGGGTCGAGCGCTGCCACGGAATCCATCACACGGTTCAAAAACGTCTTTCCAGCCAAAGTGTGCAGCACTTTCGGCTTGTTGGAACGCATGCGGGTACCTTCACCCGCCGCAAGAATAATCGCGGCGCTTAATGCCATGTCTAATCTCCAATTCCTCAGGCCCTAACAAATTCAGACACGAAGCCAGTTATCCGACGCCCCATATTAAAACGAGCCCTCCCTAAACGCAAAATAACCACGTCTTGGAGCGACTTGCGGAACACTGGAGCGTCAGCCCGTACGCCTCGGAATGACTGTTGTCTGATAAACGACTATAGAAAACGGCAATAGCCACAAGGCGTTGCGTCGAAGAGTGAGCGGATAGATTGATGCCCGACATGAACGTGGGGGTATCCCACGTAACGCATCATCATTCTTGGGAGGGGAATAACAATAATGTCAAATATCTCATATGCTTGGATCGTGCTCGGCGTAGCCGCGATCCTGTTCGCCGTCCTATCGTTCCTCAAACGTAAGAAAAATGCAGGGTTTACTACACGCGTGCTGCTTGCAACGGTATTCGGCATCATTTTGGGAATTGCTTTCAAAGGCCATACCGATTATGTCGGTGCGGTGGGTTCCATCTGGTCCAATGCAATTACCGCAGTAATCGTCGCGCAGACCGAGCATCAGCTGGATACCGACCTCTACTATGGGCGCAAAGAATATTCCGACGACCTCAACGACGACGAACAATTCGGGCAAACCTCCACGCAGTCCCTAACCGGGACAGGGCCCTCGCAGAGGACAAATATCACGAATGACGCCAAATTCGATTCAGCCAACGTCTCCCAACAACAGAGTGGTTTCACTCTGAACTTCGCTCCCAACGCAGTGCTCTCCGCCAGCAGCGATGACGTCTGCTGCGGCACGAAGCCGAACAAATAATCCATCCACAAATCAACAGGCACCTGTGGGAGAATACCGGATCGAAGTGTTCGAACGACGTTAGGCTGTCAGAGCATGCCGAGTAGCTCGGCCTCGTCACGCATGGCGCGATACAGCATCCACTCCTGCTTGGCGTCAGACAATGCGCGGTGCTCCTCCATGTCGGCGATGTGGTAGTCGACGATGAGGGTGGAAACCTTGTGGCTTCGTTTTTCCGGATGCAGCCGACGGCTGAGGTCCAATGTGTCGACGAAATGGTGTGCGAAGCGCGCATCCCGATCCGCGTAAGCGAGCTGTACAGCATTGTCGAGGAACGACATGTCGAAGGATGCATTGTGCGCCATGACCACGGCCGTGTCCGAACACCAGCGCGCGAACTCATCCATGACTTCACGCACATCCGGTTTGCCGAGCAACATGCTATCGTCGATTCCCGTCAAACCAGTGATTCTTGACGGGACGTGTTCGAACGGGTTGATGAGCTGGTCGAATTCGTCGACCAGCTCATCGTTGTGAATTTTGACCGCGCCGATCTCAATGAGCCTGGCGCCTTTGCGCACGCTCAATCCGGTTGTTTCCGTATCGATCACGATGTAATCCGTGAATCGTCCGGACAACGGGTCCAAACGTCGGGGATCGCCACTTCTACGCGCTGCCATTCATCTCACCTCCGCTACCTCATTTGCGATGTATAACTTAATCATTCCAACCTGACTTTCTTAGCCGGGGAAACATAATAAAAAAGATCCTGCAGCATGACGCTGCAGGATCAATGAACCGTTATTCAGGCTTTACCGCGAAGCCCGTTCAGCGGGTCGGAGCGACCGTGACTGGGCAACGCTGGAAGCTCTTGAGATCGACATAGCCGGTGGTCGCCATGGCACGACGGAGCGCGCCAATGTAATTGGTGGTGCCGTCCGCATTGTGGCTGGGGCCGAACATGATATCTTCCAGAGTGCCGACGGTGCCGACATTCGTGCGGAAACCGCGCGGAAGCGTCTGATGACGGGCCTCGGCACCCCAATGCATGCCCTTGCCCGGAGCTTCCTTGGCACGAGCCAGCGGGGAGCCAAGCATCACGGCATCGGCACCAAGCGCGAACGCCTTGATGAAGCTGCCGGAGTCGCCCATGCCGCCATCGGCGATCACTTGGACGTAACGGCCGCCGGATTCGTCCATGTAGTCACGGCGTGCTTCCGCCACATCTGCGATGGCGGTGGCCATCGGAGCGTGGACACCGATGGTGTTGCGGTTCGCGGATACCGCGCCGCCACCGAAGCCGACAAGCACGCCGGCCGCGCCGGTACGCATCAGATGCAGAGCCGCGGTATAGTTGGCGGCGCCACCGACGATGACGGGCACATCCAAATCGTAGATGAACTTCTTCAGGTTCAACGGCTCGTGATCCTGGGAGACATGCTCGGCGGAAACAACCGTGCCACGGATGACGAACAGGTCGACGCCCGCTTCGAGCACGGTCGAATAATAGTCCTGCGTGCGTTGCGGGGACAGTGCGCCCGCAACGGTGACGCCGGCATCGCGAATCTCATGCAGACGCTCGACAATGAGTTCCGGCTTGATCGGCTCGGCGTAGATCTGCTGAATGCGCTCGGTCGCGCGTTCGGCCGGCAGCTCGGCGATTTCGTCGAGCAGCGGCTGCGGATCGTCGTAGCGGGTCCACAAGCCTTCGAGGTCGAGCACACCGAGCGCGCCCATCTTGCCCATGGCGATGGCGGTGGCCGGGCTGGTCACCGAATCCATCGGCGCGCCGATGACCGGCACATCGAATTCATAAGCGTCAACCTGCCAAGAAGTGGACACATCCTGCGGATCGCGAGTACGACGGGAGGGAACGATGGAAACGTCGTCCAGAGAGTATGCCAGACGGCCCTTCTTGCCCAAACCGATTTCAATTTCCTGAGACATGTTTTCAAGGCTAATGCTCAGCAATGACAGTACGCAAGAGCGTGTCACCTGCCGTCTCCCAGTTTTTTGGACATTAACAGGTGTCGTTAACACGTTTGTTATAAGACAGGAACTTATCACCTTCAATCCCGACAGGAGGGCAACATATGGCCAAAATCAAGGTCGAAGGCAAGGTCGTCGAACTCGACGGCGACGAAATGACCCGCGTCATCTGGAAAGACATCAAGAATCGCCTGATCCTTCCATACCTCGACGTGGATCTCGAATATTACGATCTCGGCATCGAAAACCGCGATGCCACCGATGATCAGGTGACCGTCGACGCGGCGAAGGCCATCCAGCGTGAACATGTCGGCGTGAAGTGCGCCACCATCACACCGGACGAGGCGCGTGTCAAGGAATTCGGCCTAAAGAAGATGTGGAAGTCCCCCAATGGCACCATCCGCAATATTCTCGGCGGAACCATCTTCCGCGAGCCGATCGTGATGAGCAATGTTCCGCGCCTGGTTCCCGGCTGGACCAAGCCGATCGTAGTAGCCCGCCATGCGTTCGGCGACCAGTATAAGGCCACTGATTTCAAGGTTCCGGGGGCAGGCACGCTCACCGTCACCTTCACTCCGGAAGATGGTTCCGAGCCGATCGAGCATGTCGTGTACAACTATGGCGCCGACGGCGGCGTGGCCCAGGTGCAGTACAACGTGAACGATTCCATCCGTGGTTTCGCCCGCGCCTGCTTTAACTATGGTCTGATGCGCGGCTATCCGGTATATCTTTCCACCAAGAACACGATTCTCAAGGCCTACGACGGCCAGTTCAAGGATACGTTCGCCGAAGTGTTCGAAAACGAATACAAAGACAAGTACGCCGCAGCGGGCCTGACCTATGAGCATCGTCTGATCGACGACATGGTGGCCAGCTCCCTCAAGTGGCATGGCGGCTACATTTGGGCCTGCAAGAACTATGATGGCGACGTGCAGTCCGATTCCGTGGCGCAAGGCTTCGGCTCTCTCGGCCTCATGACCTCCGTGCTCATGACCCCTGACGGCCAGACCGTCGAGGCCGAGGCCGCACACGGCACCGTGACCCGCCACTATCGTCGCTGGCAGAAGGGCGAGAAGACTTCCACCAATCCGATCGCATCGATTTTCGCTTGGACCGGCGGTCTCAAGCACCGCGCCGACTTGGATAACACTCCGGAAGTCAAGTATTTCGCCGAAACATTGGAGAAGGTCATCGTGTCTACCGTTGAAGGCGGCCAGATGACCAAGGATCTCGCCATGCTCGTTGGTCCGGATCAGGCCTGGCTTGACACCGAAGGCTTCATGAACGCTTTGGACGAGAATCTCGCCAAGGCTCTGGCCGAATGATCCTCAGCCGAATAACCTTCGGCTGAACGGCCGACAGCAGGATCAAGGGCTGGATATGTATGGTTCACACGCATATCCAGCCCTTTTTGACGTCCAGATATTACAATCAGAGCTCAGCATAGGAATCATCATTCGATTTTCATGAAGGAAACGGCATGACACTGCACCGCACGACTGTGACGAAACGTCTGTTCGCACTGTTGGCATCGACCTCGCTCATCATGGCCATGGGCGCCTGCTCATCCGACAATGAAGCGCAATCGCATGAAGCGGGCTCCACCGGCACCACCACTACCGTCGATGCCGGCAACGTGGTGATCTTCACTCCTTCGGATGGCATTACCATCTCCCAGCAGACGCCTTTGAGCAAATGGGAAAAATTAGTGCCGGAAATAGTCTCATCTTTAAAAGATAACGACGTCAAAGGCTCCAACATCACCGTCAAAACGGCGTCGAGCCTCGACAAGCAAAGCCAAAGCGTACAGGATTATGTGGTGAACCACGTCAACAGCACCAGCGACGATGCGGGTTCCTCCGACAAAACCACTCTGGTAGTGGCGCCGGTGGCCGACACCACCGAATCCGACCGCCAGTATGGAGACTACGCGTCGCACGACATCACATGGGATGGGGACTCCTCCGACGAAGACGCCCAGGATTACGCCCAATCCGCAAAACGCTTGGTTTCCGCATTGCAGCTCGCTCAAAACGAGGGCATGAAAGTCGTGTTAGTGTCGAACACGCTGCAGGGTTTCACTCCGGATGTGTACGCAACGATGACCACGGCCGAGCAAGTCGGCCAACTGCAGGCCAAGCAGCTGGTCAGCAAGCTTGAACTCGACAAAACCAGCTCCGACAATCCGAAGCATATCGAAGTGCTACTCCCCTACGATGCCGCCGATGAAAGCGGTAATACGGTAGACGCGACTTTCGCGCAAGACGTGTTCAAAGGTATTTGGTCGGTGCTTGGACCGTATTTCAAAGACGGAAAGGCCGTTTCCCCGTCCGGCACGCTGACCTCGTCGAGTACGGAATCCGATTGGGCGTCTGTGGCGTTCGATGCGGCGAAAAGCGAGCGGGTCAAATCCACGCTCGCCGAACGTCTTGGCATGGACAAGGACACATCGCGTCATACCCGCATCGACGGTATCATCTCCTGCAATGATTATGTGGCCGGTTATGTTTCCGAAGAGCTCAATGATCTTGGATACACCGGTTCGGCGGCCGACATCAACCCATCCATCACCATTTCCGGCATCGTAGACAATATCACCGGCAAGAAAGACTTGAAAAAACAGTCCGTTCCCGATCCTGCGCAGGCGCCTGAATCCGATGACGGCGATTCCGATACGGAGGATACCAGCGATTCCCTTGACGAGCAGAACTCGCAATGGCCGATCATTACCGGTTACGGCGCCTACGTCAGCTCCATACCGAATATCGTGAACGGCAAACAGTGGATGACCGCTTTGGAAAATCGCAAGACCTTGGCATCCGACATCGCACAGACCTGCGTGCAACTTAACACGTCGGGCAAGCTTGCGAAGCTGACGTTCATCTCATCCGTCGCCATGGAAGACGAGAAAGTGCCGACCATCCAAGAAGAGGCGCTTGCGGTCAGTGCCAGCAATCTGAAGAAAACGCTGATCGAACCGGGATATATCTCGCTCGCCGAAGCAGGCTTGTAAACCGGCAACAAGGTAATCCGGATTATCAGGCATAGGAAGTCCGACAAGAGATAGAAAAAGCTGGCTTCCGTCGAACCGCTGCGACGGAAGCCAGCTTTTTTATGTTGAAGCCGGCGCGTTCCTACCGACGATCATCGCATTTTACTTGTTCTTCGGAACGTAGATGACGGTGTCGATCAGCGTGCGGTAATGGTCAACCACCGCCTGACGGCGGGCCTTCATGCTCGGCGTGACCAAGCCGTTTTCTTCGGTGAACTCGTCCGGCACGATTTCGAATTTACGGATTGATTCGGCACGGGATGCGAGCTCGTTGGCTTTGTTGACGGCACGTTCCACTTCGGCGCGCACGATCGGATTGCGGGAGGCCTCCTCGAGGGATGCCACGCATTCCGCGCCCTTCGACGCAAGCCATGCGTTCGTTTCGCCAAGATCCAACGAAATGATGGCCGCTATGAACGGCTTACGGTCGCCGATCATCACGCATTGGCTCACTACGGGCGACGTCATGATCGATGCTTCCATTTCGCACGGGGAGACGTTCTTGCCGCCGGCGGTGATGATGAGGTCCTTCTTACGTCCGACGATGGAGACAAAGCCTTCGTCGTCGATGGAACCAAGATCACCGGTATGCAGCCACCCGTTGACGATCTGCCGCTTGGTGACGTCGGGATTGTTGTGGTAGCCGGCGCATACGGCCGGGCTCTTGATGCACAGCTCGCCTTCCTCGTCGACGCCCATGGCCACGCCCTGCAGTGGCAGTCCGATGGTGCCAATCTTGTATCCAGAGGTCGGATTGACGCTTGACGGAGCGCAGGTTTCGGTCATGCCGTAGCCTTCCAGCAGCGGTAGTCCGATGCCATTGAAGAAATGCGCGATGGATGAATCAAGCGGAGCGCCTCCGGAAACCGCATATTCCACATGACCGCCGAACACGTCCATGATCGAGGAGTACACCAGCTTGTTGTACAACGCATGCTTGAGATTCAAGACAACCGGAATGCCTTCGCCTGACTGCTGTGCATGCGACCAGTCGCGCGCCGTCTGTGTGGCACCTGCGAAAATACGTCCTTTGAGGCCGTCGCCGGCCTTCTGCGACGCCGCATTGTAAATCTTTTCGAAGATACGCGGCACGGCAAGGATGAACGTCGGCTTGAACGCCTTGAAATCAGCCAGGATCGTCTTCAGGTTGCCGGACAGACCAAGCGAAACATTGCCGGCGAAACAGAAGAACTGCATGTAGCGGGCGAACACATGTGCCAACGGAAGGAACAGCAGCAGACGACGGTTCGGCTTCATCGCGATATCAGGCATGGAGTTGATGCCGGAATAGGTGATGAACACGAAATTGGAGTGGGTGAGCTCAATGCCTTTCGGCGTGCCGGTGGAACCGGAGGTGTACACGATGGTGGCGAGGTCCGAGCCTTTAACCGCATGTTCGCGCTCTTGGAATTCGGCGTCGGACACGGCATGACCGTATTCGACCATCGTGTCAATCGCGTCAAGCCCGATGACATAGACGTCGCCAAGATTGGAGCATTCGCTTCTGATAGATTCGATCTTGTCGCGTTGCGCGTCATCTTCAGCGAACGCCATTTTGACGTTGGCGTCGTTGAAGATCATTTTAACCTGCGCGGGCGAATTCGTCTCGTATACGGGGACGGTGAGCGCGCCAATCGACATGATCGCCACGTCAAGCGCAGTCCACTGCCAGCATGTGTGAGAGATGATGGATACCGAGTCGCCAGGCATGATGCCCTGGGCGATCAGGCCTTTGGCGATGGCGATGACCTTGTCTCGGAACTCGGTGGCGCTGAACGACGCCCACTCGCCATGCTCATTCTTGTATTCCACCAAAGAATCGTTCGGAGTACGGTTCACTCGTTCCTCAAGCACCGAGAAAATATTTTTGTCTGTGTCAATCTGCTGTTCCAAAGGCCGCGTGTATTCCTTGTACATGGCATTTCTCCCCTGCGTAATCGTCGTACATGCATCATCATAGCCTGAGAGCTTCACTTTTTCGGCGAGGCCACGACGTATGGACAAAATCGATGGTTCTGTCGCCCCCCCTGTTTCACAGGACTTTCAATCCGATTCGCACCGTACGGGTTTTGCTTTCCGGATCGGTATATTGTCGTCCTTCCGATTTGATTCCCCAATGCAGGCAATGATCGTCGCAATGGTCGGATTCGCCCTCCACACGTGCGAAACGCTCCCCTTGCACAACATGTGCGCCGACATCGCGTTCCGTCTTGGCTGGTTCGAACGTCGAGGTCAGTCCGGAAAGGCTGCCTCCATGCCGTATGGTGACCACGGCTTTGCCTCCCACGCTGCCACTGAAGGCGATCACGCCGTCTGCAGGCGCGACGACGGCTTCCTGTTGGTCGACGAGCAAGTCGACGCCCCGATGCCCTGGAAGCCACTGTTGTTTCGGCGCGTCATACTTGCCAACTACCTGCGTGCCGTTCAACGGCCATCGCATCAGGGCTACGCAGGATTCGGACGTGTCGCCCGAATTCGTTTTCGCATATGTCGGTTCAGCCGACCATAGACAGCACACGAGCAGTATGACGCACGCCAGCGCGCATACGATCATGATTTGGCGCAACTGCTGGCGGATGAGCTTCTTTTCCTCCTGGACGATTCTGTTCCGTTGGATTCGTCGACGATATTCATGTTCGTTCATGATGGCTCCTTCGCGTTGCTGCATTGCTGTGTCGCTTTGTTGATTTGTTGCGCTGTGCGGCGATGAATTGCCAGCATGACAGTATGTGATTGGATTGTCCAGCCGAAACGGCCCTGTGGTCGGAGGATGAGTTATCCACAGTCTCCGGGCATGTCGCGACATACGATGGAACGCATGAGCGATAACACGTCACAGCGCAAAGCGTTGCAGCAGCTGGAAGGCGAGTCCGATTACGATCGGATCACCTACTATCAGAAGCCTTTTATGGTGCTGTGGGCGGCCGTACAGGAAGCATCAAGCGAATTGCAGGACGACTACGTTCTCTCCCCCGAGCTGGCGCAGCTGTGGGTTGCCGAGCAGATTCGTAAGGTGTCGGACTCGCTGGTGGATCGTCTTGCGGAAACGGCTTTGGCTCATGGCGAATCGAAATCGAATGTAGCGCGTGCGGCTGGCGCGAGTCCCGCCAACGTCTTGCGACGCTTCCCTCGACTCAAAACCGATGGATCGCACGAGCGTACGCTGATCGACGACGTGCTTGATTCGCTGGAATAACAAAAAAGCCCTTGCTTTCCAAGGGCTTTCATATGGCTCCTGCGACTGGGCTTGAACCAGTGACCGTCCGATTAACAGTCGGATGCTCTGCCAACTGAGCTACGCAGGAATATCTTTCCCGTTTTAAGTCTTTTCTGAAAAACAGAAAACTCCTAAAACTAAGCTCCTGCGACTGGGCTTGAACCAGTGACCGTCCGATTAACAGTCGGATGCTCTGCCAACTGAGCTACGCAGGAATGTGCTTCCTGTACGGAATTGCTTCCGTGCACAAGTCACATATATTACACGCTTCACGCGTCTTCGCAAATCGAGTGTCGCACCGCGTGTCGCGATATCACCATTCGAGTTCCGCGATGCCCATCGGATGCTCGTTGACATCGACAGCAGTGACCTTGCCATCATGCATGCGGATCACACGGTCCGCAATCGGCGCGATCGCCGAATTGTGGGTCACGATCACCACGGTTGCGCCTTTCTTACGGCTCATGTCCTGCAGAATCTGCAGCACCTGCTTGCCGGTGTTGTAGTCCAACGCGCCTGTCGGCTCGTCGCACAGCAGGATCTTCGGATTCTTCGCAACGGCTCGGGCGATGGCCACGCGCTGCTGTTCACCGCCGGAAAGCTGCGCGGGAAAATTGTCGACACGATCGCCGAGACCGACGTCTTCCAACACTTTGACGGCATCCTGCGCGTCGGAAACGATCTGCGAGGCGAGTTCGACGTTTTCCTTCGCGGTCAAATTCGCCACTAGATTGTAGAACTGGAACACGAAACCGATATCCGTTCTACGGTAGGCCGTCAACTGTTTCGGAGAGTAGTTGGAAATGTCGCGTCCGTCGATGACCACGCTGCCTTCGGAATTCGTGTCCATGCCGCCCAGAATGTTGAGTACCGTCGACTTGCCCGCGCCCGACGCGCCCAGAATGATGGCCAGTTCGCCCTTTTCAATGCTGAAGCTCACATCATCGTTCGCGGTGATGGTGGTAGAACCCATTTGGTAACGCTTGTAACTGTGCCGCATTTCGATATATGCCATTTTGGTCTCCATTCCACGCTGAAAAATCCCTAACTCCCAATATTACGACTACAGTAGGGATTGTTGCCCATAAACGACGAGGAAGGGAACATTATGAACATCGCCGACGACGCCGACCGTTTGCAAACACTGCTGTACAGTGCCTACGACTCCGATACCGTGCGCGACATGGAACGTCCGCTGCTTGACGACGGTGTGCCGCTGATGCGCATGGCCGCCTCGGCAGCGGCCCACGTGACCATGACGCTGCTCGACGACGAGGATCTCACCATCGAAGATGCGCGCGTGACCCTGCTTGTGGGCGCGGGAGACAATGGCGGCGACGGCCTGTACGCCGGCGCGGAATTAGCGAACGAAGGCGCGCACGTCACTGCGATCGCCGTGGGCCGCTCCCTGCACGAGGAGGCTTTCAGCGCGTTCGTGCACGCCGGAGGCCGCATTCTCGCACTCGACCCCGCCGCCGAAATCCCCGGATGTACCATGGGCTTCTCCGCAGGAGCGGCCGGAGAACGGCTGCAGGCCGCAGTAGAGTACGCCCAAGGCTCCCATGTGATCATCGACGCAATGACCGGCATTGGCGTAAGCGGCGCGTTACGCGGCGTCGCAGGCGCTATCGCATCCTCCTTGGGATTCGATAGCAAACTACCCGACAGGCCCGCCTTACCGAACAATGAACCCTCCTCCGATCTGCCGCTTGTCGTGGCGATCGACACACCGTCCGGCGTTGGCGTGAATGATGGTTCGCTGCCGGGACCGTATATTCCGGCAGACGTGACGGTGACGTTCGGCGCGATGAAGCCGTGCGCGATGGTGCCGCCCGCCTCGTATGCATGCGGACACCTCACTTTGGTCGATTTCGGCTTCGATATCGATGATTGCGTTCCCGCGACCGAAATGACGGATGGCGATTTCGTAATGGATTCGATCCGTCTGCCGCAGCTTTCGGACGGCAAATATTCACGTGGAGTGGTCGGCTTAGTGACAGGTTCCGCACGTTACCCAGGTGCAGCCGTGTTGTCTTCCGCTGCCGCCGCACGAACCAACACAGGCATGGTGCGTTATCTTGGCCCACAACGCACGCAGGATATGGTGCTTTCCTCGTTGCCTGAGGCGGTGATCGGCAAGGGACGCGTCCAATCGTGGGTGGTTGGCTCCGGCGTTCCCGCAGGCGATGACGAAGCGTCCGACTCCGACTTCCAGCGCAAAACCATAGCCGCGCTGCTAAAGCACTATGCGCTGCCGCAAGAAACCGACCTTGACGACGATGTCGATGCCAGGCATGCAGGCGCACTGGATATGCCACCAATCGTGGTGGACGCCGGAGCCTTGGATTTGCTACCAGATAAGGTGCCGGCTCAGGTGGTCGTCACCCCGCACGCCGGAGAGCTGGCCCGCATGCTGACTCGGCTGGGCGAAAACGAAGTCAGCGTCGACGAGGTGTGTTCACAGCCGCTTGCCTGCGCCCGTAAGCTCCGTGAGCTGACCGGTGCGACCGTGCTACTAAAGGGCGCGGTGACCATGGTGGTGGGCACTGATGGCGAGCGCAATGAGCGTGTGATTCTTTCCGGTCGCGCACCGGCATGGATGTCTACCGCAGGATCGGGTGACGTGCTCGCCGGCATGTTGGGAGCCCTGCTCGCGCAGCAGGACGACATGCTTGCTGAGGATCCGGCATTGGTTCCCGAGGTCGTGGCTGCCGGCGCCTACATGCATGGTCTTGCGGGAGCGATCGCATCGCAATCCGAACAGCGCGGATGGCATCGTCCGCAAATCTACGGTCATTCCAAAAAGCAGCATTTCGGAGAAATCGGCCATCCAATCATCGCCAGCGATATTATCGACAGTATTCAGCCCGCATTTTTACAATTACTTTAATTGTGCAACAAATTTACTGAATACCAGCCCCAACGTCGGTTACTTTGCGTTACACTGACGTTGCCAATCCGTATTTTGCAGGAAGGATTTTCATGACCTCCCCCAGTGCCAACGTCACCGACGTGGTCTTTGATTTTTGCGGCGTGCTCATCGACTGGCAGACGCGCGCATGCCTTGAAGGCAGGTACCCCCAAGTAGTTGTGGACCGTATTTGCGCAGATAATGATCCGTGCGGTTTCTACGATTATGAGGATCGTATGGACCATGGCGAAGATTTCGAAGACATTTATCCCGACGTGGTACGCGAGCAGGGTGAGGAGATCGCTGAAATTTTCCGCGATTACATCGAACGCTATGGCGATGCGCTCCCCCGCATGATTCCGGATATGGAACAGCTGCTTCGTGATTTGAAGGCTGCAGGCTACGGCGTGTGGGGGTTGACGAATTGGTCGCACGAGACGTTCCATTTTGCTTTCGAACGGTTCCCTCAGCTGGAGGAGTTGTTGCAGGGCACGGTGGTGTCTGGTGTGGAGAAGATGCACAAGCCGAATGCCGACATCTACGAACTGGCATTGAGCCGTTTCAATCTCAGGCCGGAATCCAGCGTGTTCTTCGACGACACCGCGAAGAACGTCACTGGCGCACAGGCTGTGGGCATGCATGCGTTCCGCTTTACTAACGCCGATCAGGCTCGCCGCGATCTGAAATCTTTGGGCATGGATTTCTGACTTTTTTCAAAACGAACACTTGAATTAGCAAAGAGGGCGGATCGCACGCATGTGAACCGCCCTCGACCATTGGACTGAAGAAATTCAGATTCGATTCCTTCACTGTTTGCAATTGGTTCTCCTGAGTCCGTTCATTAAACTTTTCCAGATTGCCAACGGTGTTTGTCAACGTTGCATATCGACTGGTTGTGTCGGAGCGTCAGCGTCCCAGCTGCTTTAACATCACTGCGAATTCCGGCTGCGGCGGAATAGCAGATAGCTGTACACATAGGGAACGAGCGCCGCACAAATCGCTATCGCCACAATAATTGCAGCCATGAGCATGTCGCCCACAGGCACGACAGAGCTGACAACGCCCGCTACGACCAATAACACTCCCAATACCATGAAAGAGATGCCACCTACACGCTGCGTACGCTTCCAATTGTTCTCATCAGCCAAAGCCCAAGGCGTTCTGATGCCGAAAGTGTAATTCTGGCGCATGCGCGGAAGGTAATTGCCTAAGCCGACGAACAGCGCTCCCAGCACCACGCTGATGATAAGTCCAACAGGACCACCGGTAGCCGGGATCACACCGAATGCGGTGGCTTCGGTGAACCATGTGGCACCGCACATAATGAGCGTGAACGCGATGACGAATCCACGATACAGTCCGCTGGCCTTCATGTAGTTTTCTCCCTTGGGATCCATCTTCGGGATGACGAGGAAAAGCCCCAAGCACAGCAACGGCAATATATCAAGAATCAACGTTACGGCACGCGGTCCATAACCATTGACCGAACCATCGGCGCTCCAATGAATCGGCACGTTTTCGGGAAGCCGACTATAGCAGGCAAGGTGTGCGATGATGTTGACTACACACAGTGCAACAAGCGCAATGCACAGATTGCGTCCGATCGGAGCGATCTTCTCCCCCGAATCAGTCTTGTTCTTGTCTTTGGTATTGTTGATGTTGTTATCGAAAGCCTTTTTGAAATCGTTCAAGTTATTCCCGCGCATAAGACCCTCCTTTATTTATTGCCTGTTTGATCATTCGCTTGATTGACGTTTCCATCGCTGTCCATGAATCCCATGAACCATCCGATCAGATCCTGCATCACCGTGGTGTTGAGACTGTAGATGATGTTCTGCCCGTGCCGTTCGTCGGTTACCAGTCCCGCGGTTTTCAACGTGGTCAGATGGTGGCTGATCGATGGTTTGCTCATGTTGAATTGTTCCGCGAGTTCACCAGCCGTCATGTCACGTTCGCGCAGTAATTCCAAAATGTGCCGTCGCGTGGGATCGGAGAGCGCCTTGAATCCCTCTCCCGCCATGCATTCCTCCTTCACTTCGCAATGTTTAAACATTTTCTTATTTAGATAATTATCTAACTATCTACCGCGGACATGTATGCGTTACGTTTCGCGCATTATGGTGGGAAGCATGATTGATTGGAGCAGCTAGGACTGAGTTTTCACAGAAAAAGGCGCGCCTTACCCGTGTGGTGGAGCAAAGGTGCGCCCGGGATCTCACTTGACAGTCGCAAATTATGGAATCGTGGATATGTCATAACGACCAGTTCACGATGATTCGACCTGTTTTAACGGTTGGTCGATAGTGATATGGTTTACTGCTTCTGGTCGTAGGGCGGGTTGATCATGCGGTCACGCCAATAGTAGACGTCATCATGTTCGCCGATTTCTCGATACACCTTGCATGGCTGTCCGAATGCGACCACATTGGCGGGAATGTCCTTGATAACCAGCGAGCATGCGCCAATCACCGAATTGTCGCCAATGGTGACGCCGGGAAGCACGGTAACGTTGGCGCCCAACCACACATTACGGCCGATGACGACCGGCATCGAATACTGTGTGACCTTCTCGCGCAGGTCAGGACGAATCGGATGGCCGGTGGTAACGATAGTGCAGTTCGGGCCGATCATGGTATGTTCGCCGATATGCACTTCACCATCATCAACCAACGTGAGGTTGAAATTGGCGTAAGCGTGCGCACTGAAATACGTGTTGCATCCCCAATTGGCATGCAACGGCGGTTCGATATAAGCGTCCTCGCCGAATTCGCCAAGCAGTTGGCGTGCGATTTCGTTGCGTTGCGTCATTTGGCTGGGGCGGGTTGCGTTGAAGTCGTACAGCAGTTCCATCTGTTCCTGCTGCGCTTTGATCATCTCTTCGTCATCGCAGGTGTAAATCAGTCCGGAATTCATAGTGTCAAGCACTCGTTGCGGCACAGTCATGGCAGCCTCCTTGCAGTCGTTCATGTCCGTTGTGATTATATATGAATCTGCCATATATAGGGAGTTACAGAGGCAACAAGCCACGCCTTCGAAAACATGAGCAGAAGCGCGTCTCGTTCGTGGGTGGTGGGGTAGCATATTGTTGGTTTTGTCATTTTGATTGTTAATCACAAGTCAATAGTCGAAGGAGAATCATGACATATTCCAAGAATGCGCCGTTCCGCGCCGATGTGGTCGGTTCTTATCTGCGTCCGGACAAACTCAAGCAGGCTCGCGCAGATTATGCTGCAGGTATTATTGATGCCGCCGGGTTGAAGGCTGTCGAAGACAGGCTGATCGCTGATCTGGTTACCAAGCAGAAGGCCGCCGGCCTGCATGTCATCACCGATGGTGAATTCCGTCGCGGCTGGTGGCATTTCGATTTCATGTGGGGCTTCAATGGCGTGGACCATGTCGCCGCCGCCCATCGCGTTGCCTTCCATGACGAGGTCACTCCCGCCGACACTGCCACGGTGACCGGCAAGCTCGACGGACACGATCATCCGTTCGTGGAGCATTTCAAGTTCGTCAAGCAGTTTGAAGATGACAATACCGTAGCTCGTCAGACCATGCCTTCCCCAGCGCAGACCCGTTTCGTGCTTACCGGCAACAAGAACGCCTACCCGTACGACGAGTTCTACAAGGATGACGACGAGCTGACCGCGGATATTGTGGCCGCATATCGTCAGGTCATCGCCGACCTGTATGCCGTCGGCTGCCGTAACGTGCAGTTCGACGATTGCACGTGGACTCGCCTGTGCGACAAGAGCGTGCGTGAGCGTCTCGGCTGGAGCGACGAAGATGCGGCTCGCCTGCAGCAGGAGAATCTCGACGTGATCAACGCGGTGATCGCTGACCAGCCTGACGACCTGGTGATCAATACTCATATCTGCCGCGGTAATTTCCATTCCACGTGGCTGTCATCCGGCGGTTACGCTCCGGTCGCAGCCAAGCTGTTTGGCGAAGAGAACGTGGACGCCTACTATCTGGAGTTCGACGACGACCGTTCCGGTGACTTTGCGCCACTGGCTGAGGTTTCCGGTGATAAGCAGGTTGTGCTTGGCCTCGTCACCTCCAAGAGGTCGGAACTTGAAGATCCGGAAACGATCAAGGCTCGCATCTACGAAGCGGCCCAGTATGTGCCGTTGGAGCGTCTGTGCCTGTCCACACAATGCGGTTTTGCCTCCACTGAGGAAGGAAACAAGCTCACTGAGGAGCAGCAGTGGGCTAAGATCGCACTCGTAAGGTCCATCGCCGAAGAAGTCTGGGGCGAATAATCCAAGCCAATGCCCGGTACGACCAGCTTATGCCATGGTTGCACCGGGCATTGTGTTATTCGATGATGTGGACGCGGAGCATTGGGCGAAACGTATAATACGGAACAGCAATCGCGAAATCATAACATCGCAGACAGGGGAAGCTATGAGAAAAGTGGCTTTTATTTGCGTGCATAATTCATGCCGCAGCCAGATTGCCGAAGCGTTGGGAAAGCATTTACGCGGAACCGATTTTGATTTTTATTCCGCAGGTGTGGAAACCAAGCCGCAGATCAATCAGGATGCCGTACGACTCATGAGAGAGCTTTACGGCATCGACATGGAGAAAACGCAATACTCCAAACTGATTTCGGATATTCCAAAACCTGATATCGCGATTTCCATGGGCTGCGACGTGGGATGTCCCTATATCGGCAAGGCTTTCGACGATAATTGGAATCTGTCAGATCCAACCGGGCAAAACGATGAGGCTTTCATTACTGTTATCCGTCACATCGAAGAGAACATCATGAAGCTCTAAAGGGTCTTGACCAGCATCCGTTCGACGCCAATCAAGACCCTTCCAAAGCATTTTAGCTGAACACCATCGTATTGCGGATGAAGGTGTCGGCATAGTCGTACGGATGGTCGGCGACTTCCACGGCACTGACCATGCCTCCCCGGCCGCCTCCGGCATATAACCCCTTCCCCCAGAAAGGCTTGCCCAACCAGTAACCCAACTCACACTCATCAACACGATCCGTCATATCGAAGTGACCTGCAAAGAGAGTTTCGCTGTGAGTTGCGCGGCAGGGACGTAATACTGATGAAGGCGATGCATGCGAAAGTGACGACTGGCCTGACTCATCTATGGGCTTCGATGAAAAATACGTCCAGTGCAGGGCGTAAGTTCATAGCCAACACATAAAGCAGGGGGGCTCCCCTAACGGAGCTGAGATAGGCGAATGCCTGACCCTTTGAACCTGTTGGTTAACACCATCGTAGGGAGCGAGAATGAGTGCCACAGCACACACGCATTGCCAGCGTCAATTGGCATCCGTAAGAGTCAACGCAACAGGCGCGTCAGCTAAACAGCCTGCATCGCGAAATCATCAATCGTAATTTCGTTTTCCGTCCCGTATATCCAAGAATGCGGGCGCGTCAGCATGCCCATTTACTGACGAAATCAAATTTTCCCAACCCAAAACAGCATAATCAAGGGGGAATCATGAACAATTATCCATATGCGTCGATGCGAGACAGCTTCGACCTGAGTGCCTATCTTGTGGTAGGACCGCAGGATTGCAAAGGCCGACCGATCACCGACGTTGTAGATGATGCGTTGCGCGGGGGCGCAAGCTTCATCCAACTTCGCGCCAAAGACGCTGATGCGAAGGATCTTACCGACATGGCGCGTGATATCGCGCAGATCATCGAAGACAACAATAAGTCGGATTCCGTGACATTCGTAATCGACGACCGTGTGGACGTGGTCTGGCAGGCCCGCAGCAAAGGCATCAAGGTCGACGGCGTGCACATCGGACAGACCGATATGGAACCGCGCGAAGCCCGTACACTGCTTGGCGAAGATGCCATCGTGGGATTGTCGGCGGAAACGGAAAGCCTGGTCAAACTCATCAACGAATTGCCCGACGGCTGCATCGACTATATCGGTGCTGCGCCGTTGCATGTTTCCATCACCAAGCCGGAAGCGTCCGTAGGCGGCAATGACGGTTCCGGTCGCACGCTTGACGAAGAGCAAATCAACACTATTTGTTCAGCCAGTGGTTTTCCGGTAGTGGTAGGCGGTGGCGTGACCGCAGATGATATGGAAATGCTGGCGCATTCAAAGGCGGCAGGCTGGTTCGTGGTGTCCGCGATTGCAGGAGCCGATGATCCGGAAGCCGCAACCCGCAATATGGTAGCGCGCTGGAAAGCCGTACGTAGCGACGCAAAGCACGGGTACGCACCACGCATGAAAGCCCAGAAAACAGCGGAAATCAACTCTGACAACACAGCCGACGGCGCATCCGGCGAAAAGAAGTTCACCAATGCGAAGGAAGCCAAGGCCGCATCCAAGCTCGCCAAGCAACAGCGTGTCGACATTGCCGCACGCGATTCCAAGCAGCGAGACAAAGCCCATATTCGTAAAACCACGCCGGTGCATTTCGAAAACGAATTCGGTTCCTACGATCTGCAAGTGCCGTACACCGAAATCAAACTGTCTGACACGCCTGGCGTCGGACCGAACGCACCATTCAAGGATTACAACACCGAAGGTCCGAAATGCGATCCGAAGGAGGGTCTCGCTCCCCTACGTCTGGACTGGATTCTTGACCGTGGAGACGTCGAGGAATATGAAGGACGTCGCCGCAATTTGGAAGATGACGGCAAACGCGCCATCAAACGTGGCAAGGCTTCCAAGGAATGGCGCGGCCGCCAGCATAAGCCGATGAAGGCCAAGGATCATCCGGTGACGCAAATGTGGTACGCACGCCACAACATCATCACACCGGAAATGCGCTATGTGGCGGAACGCGAGCATTGTAGCGTGGAACTGGTGCGCAGCGAACTGGCCGCAGGACGTGCCGTCATGCCTTGCAATATCAACCATCCCGAAGCCGAGCCCATGATCATCGGCTCAAAGTTCCTCACCAAGCTCAACGCCAATATGGGCAATTCGGCGGTCACTTCGTCTATTGACGAGGAGGTGGAGAAGCTCACGTGGGCCACCAAGTGGGGTGCCGACACTGTGATGGATCTGTCTACCGGCAACGACATTCACACCACTCGTGAATGGATTTTGCGCAACTCCCCCGTGCCGATTGGTACCGTGCCGATGTATCAGGCGCTCGAAAAGGTGGAGGATGATGCGTCCAAGCTCAGCTGGGAACTGTTCCGTGACACGGTGATCGAACAGTGCGAACAGGGCGTGGACTATATGACGATTCATGCCGGTGTGCTGCTGCGTTTCGTGCCGTTGACGGCGAACCGTATGACAGGCATTGTTTCGCGTGGCGGTTCGATCATGGCTGAATGGTGTTTGCAGCATCATCAGGAAAGCTTCCTGTATACGCATTTCGATGAATTGTGTGAGATCTTCGCCAAGTACGATGTGGCGTTCTCACTGGGTGATGGACTTCGTCCGGGATCGCTTGCCGATGCGAACGATGCGGCACAGTTTGCCGAACTGATGACTTTGGGCGAGCTTACCCAGCGTGCATGGGAACACGACGTGCAGGTGATGATCGAAGGGCCTGGCCATATTCCGTTCGACACCGTGCGCATGAACATCGAAATGGAAAAGGCGATCTGCAAGGACGCGCCATTCTACACGCTTGGACCGCTCACCACTGACACCGCTCCCGGCTACGACCACATCACGTCGGCGATCGGCGGTGTGGAAATCGCCCGCTATGGTACTGCCATGCTGTGTTATGTGACACCGAAGGAACATCTTGGGTTGCCGAATAAGGACGATGTGAAGCAAGGTGTGATCGCATACAAGATCGCCTGCCATGCAGCTGATATCGCCAAGCATCATCCGCATGCCATCGACCGCGACAATGCCATGAGCAAGGCACGTTTCGAATTCCGTTGGCTCGACCAGTTCAACCTGAGCTACGATCCGGACACCGCCATCGCGTTCCATGATGATACTTTGCCGGCCGAGCCTGCGAAAATGGCGCATTTCTGTTCGATGTGCGGTCCAAAGTTCTGCTCCATGGCCATCAGCCAAAACATCCGCAAAAAATTCGGTAATGCCGAAGCACAGGAGAAGCTCGTCGCCGACGCGCAAACCATCGCTGCCGGCATGCAAGCCATGAGCGAGCGCTTCCGCGAGCAGGGCGGCCATCTGTACCAGTAGACCGAACTGTAGTAGGTTTTTGTGACGAACGGGATTGTCTGGTGTGGTAGAAGGCCGGGCAATCCCTTTTTGTTGCTTGTATGGCGATACGGAGCACTCCGATAGAGACACTCTTTTGAGTGTAAGACTGACCCGTCAAGCCGGTCTGTCTCCATTGAGCGAATATCTGGCTGGTTTTGTCGAGCACGGTTTTGGTGGTCTCCAACTGTGTGCGGGCCTCGTCAATCTACACTTGCACGGAAACCAACTAGGATGATGCGGAGTCAATCTACGCTTGAGCGATGGAAAGCTGCGTCTGCGCGGTCACCGCTTGCTGCACCGCGTCTATTTCGCTTTGCTGCAATTGGTTTTCCGTATCCTCGATCTGTGTGATCGGTAGTCCACTATCCAGACAAGAGGGTATAAGTGCTCCCCCACAGTCAGCACATGGCTCTAACCTGAGTTTATGACTCTTCTTCAGCTGAAATATATTGTGAAGATCGTGGAATGCGGTTCCATGAACGAAGCCTCGCACGAACTGTACGTGTCACAGCCCGCGTTGAGCTCATCTGTGAAGGAACTCGAGAACGAGCTTGGCATCGAGATCTTCACCCGCTCGTCGCAAGGCATCGCCTTGACCGTGGACGGAGCGGAATTCCTCACCTACGCGCGCCAGGTGCTCGACCAAGCGTCGCTGCTCGAAGAACGTTACAAGAACGCGAAGCCACGCAAGCAGCTGTGCTCCGTGTCCACACAGCATTACATGTTCGCTGTCGAAGCGTTCGTGGAAATGATCAACTCCATCAAATCCGACGAATACGAGTTCACTATTCGTGAGACGCGCACCAAAGACATCATCAACCAAGTGGCGAACATGCTTTCCGAAATCGGTATCATCTATCTGTCCGATTTCAACAAGGACGTGATCGGCAAGATGTTGCGCGAAAAGCATTTAGAATTCCATCCACTGTTCCGTGCCCCGTTGCATGTGTTCATTTCGCGCAGCAATCCGCTGGCCGGCAAGAAGAAAGTCACGATGGACGATCTGAAGCCGTTCCCGTTCATCCAGTACGAGCAGGGCGAGGAGGGCAGTTTCTTCTTCGCCGAAGAGGCGGTCTGGCCGGAATACTCTCCCAAGCAGATCAACGTGACCGACCGTGCGACGATTCTGAACTTCATCATCGGTCTGAACGGCTATACCGTGTGCACCGGCATCGATAACGGCGATCTCAACAATGAGAAAATCGTGACCGTGCCGCTTGACACCGATGAGACCATGCTGGTCGGCTGGATCACGAACGAGCGTGCGAAGCTGTCGAAGGCCGCGGAAAACTATTTGGAGAAGCTCAAGTCGGTGGTGGCCGACCATGGATACAACCTGATCGACTGAGTGCACTCATCGACTGGATGCACTCTGCTATGAGATATGAAAAGTGCCTCGCACCGATGCTTTCGATTGGTGCGAGGCACTTTTTTACATGTTCGACTATAGGATCCTATACGATTCACCTATGGAATTCAGGCGCCATACTGCTTCAGATAGGCGTCGGCAGCGGCCTTGATATCGTCGGTCACGTACGCGGTGCCGTCAGCGGTTTCGATATGCTGGCCGGCTTCGAAGATCTCACGCACATTGGCGATGGCGAACACCGGGAAGCCGAACTCTGCTTCGACTGCCTTCACCGCGGACATGTCGGAATCCTTGGTCTTTTCCATACGATCCACGGAAAGCACCAAGCCAACGACCTCCACATTCGCTTCGGCTTTGAGCTTGGGAATGACCTCGCGTACTGCGGTGCCTGCGGTCATCACATCGTCGACGAGCAGCACCTTCATACCGTCGGTCAACTGGGTGCCGACCATCATGCCGCCGTCGCCATGATCCTTCTTCTCCTTGCGGTCGAAGGTGTAGCCGACTTCCATGCCGTGGTCGGAAGTCAGAGCGATTGCGGTGGAGACGCCCAGCGGAATGCCCTTGTAGGCAGGGCCGAAAATGGTGTCGATGTCGTCCGGCAGATTGCCTGCTTCGATTTCTGCCGCGATCTTCTCCGCATAGAATGCGCCGAGTGTGGCGATCTTACGTCCGTCGTTGAATGCGCCCGCATTGATGAAATACGGCGACTTGCGACCGGACTTCAGCGTGAACTCGCCGAATTTCAGTGCCTGTGCTTCCAGCAGGAACTTGGTAAAACGGTGGTCGAGGGATTCAGTCATGTCATGCTCCTTTGATGAATAATCGAGGTCAGCGCCAAGTTTCGCCCTTGGCGAGCTTGTCTGCAAGTTCGGGGCGTGCGTCGAGTAGGTCGTCGAGTTCGCGGGCCACGCGCAATGGTGCGGTCGGTTCGAACAGTGCGGCCGCGCCGACTTCCACGGCGTTCGCGCCGGCATACAGGTATTCGAGCGCCTTCTCACCGGAATCGATGCCGCCGATGCCGATGATCGGAGTGTTCGGTAATGCGGAGCGGGTCTTCCACACGGCCACGAGTCCCATCGGCAACACGGCCGGTCCGGAAACGCCGCCGGTCACATGGTCGATGATCGGCTCTCCAGTGCGAATGTTGATGCGCATGCCAAGCAGTGTGTTGATCATGCTCAGCGCGTCGGCGCCGCTCTCCACGGCCGCGCGGGCAGGCACGGTGATGTCGGTGACGTTCGGCGTGAGCTTGACAATCATCTTCTTGTCGGTGAGCTTGCGCAGTCTGGTGATCAGACGGCTCAATGCCACCGGATCGGTGCCGACGCTCATACCTCCGGCGGATACGTTCGGGCAGCTCACGTTGATTTCCAGCATGTCGGCAGGCGAATCGTTCAGCTTGGACACGACTTCGACATAGTCGTCATCGCAGTGGCCGGCCACATTGGCGATGACCGTAGCGTTGATGGCCTTGAGCTTGGGCAGGTCGTCTTCCAAATAATGGTCCACGCCCGGGTTCTGCAGGCCGACCGCGTTGATGTTGCTGGATGGGCCTTCAGCGGTACGGATGCCGGGATTGCCTTCCCATGGCACCGGGGAGACGCCCTTGGTGGTGACCGCGCCCAGTTGGCTCACGTCGTAGAACCAGCGGACCGCCGCATACTGGAAGGTGCCGGAAGCCGTGGCGACCGGATTCTTCCACGGCACGCCCGCCACCTGCGTGGGATGCTTCCATTCGTACGAGCCGTACAGGTTCTCATGCTGGGTATCGTCGATCATCTCATTCACCCCATCCCAAACGTTCACGAGTAAATACCGGACCGTCGGAGCAGACCTTCAAACGTCCATCCAACGTGTCGACCGTGCACAGCACGCAAGTGCCATAACCACAGCCCATGCGCTGTTCCAAACTCAGTTGGCATGCCATGTCACGCTTCGCGGCCCATGCGGCCACGGCTTTCATCATCGGTAGAGGTCCGCAGGTCAGAATCACCGGCTTAAGCTCGCCACCGAGCAACTCGTCTTCGATACGGTCGAGCAGGGTAATCACATTGCCTTCGCTCTCGTCGATGCTGTACACCTTGTCGGCATACTTGCCCACGTATTCGTCGCCGAAATGCACATTACGGTAGCCGAACACCGCGGTGCTGACCGCGCCTTCGACGCCGGCAATATGCTGCGCCGCATGCACGAGCGGAGGCACACCAAGGCCACCAGCCACCAGCACATAATTGGCCGGCTCCTTGGTTTTGAACGAATTGCCAAGCGGACCCATCACACGAATGGTGTCTCCCGGCTTCAGCTGCGCGAATTCGGCGGTGCCCTTGCCTACCACGGCGAACATGAGGCTGACTTCGTCGCCATCAGTTTCGCAAACGCCGAACGGACGCGGCATCAGCTTGCTTGGATCGTTGGAATATACGTCAACGAATTGTGCCGGCCTTGCATGGCTGGCGATGTATTCGTCACGGAACGTCAAACGGTACACACCGTCGGTCAGTTCCCGATTGTCAACGACCTCGACTTCATGCCGGCTCGGAAAAAAGCCTGCCGCAGTCGCCTCGGCAACGGTCGGAACGAACGTTGTTGCGGTGGTCATGAACTCCCTCTCTGTTACGTTCGATGGTTTGATGGTTGTTTTTCTTTCAGATTGAACAGTTGGCCAGTCTGAAAGTTACGGCAGGACCGCACGCAGATTGTCACGCATGTCTTTGGCTGCTTCACGTGCCGATTCGGCGACCAGGTCCAAAGCATCGTCGGCACTCATGGATTCGGAATACTTGTCGGACTTCTTCCATGCTCCGATAATGCCTCGGGACGAGTTGACGAGAGCGCCCATGCCGTCGCGGTCGAACATGCCGGCCACGCCCTGTGCGGTACCGCCCTGGGCACCGTAGCCCGGCACTAGGAAGAATGTGTGCGGCATGCGCGCACGCAATGCCTTGCCTTCCTCCGGGTGGGTGGCTCCGACCACCGCGCCAACGTGCGAATAGCCGTTCTTGCCAATGGTTTCGGCTCCCCAACCTTCCACTAGATCGGCAACATGCTCGTATACGCGTTCGCCGGAGGCGAGTTCAAGTTCCTGAAGTTCGCTGCTGGATGGGTTGGAGGTACGCACGAGCACGAAGATGTCTTTGTCGTTGGCGGTGGCGGCGTCGACGAACGGTGTGATGCCATCGGTGCCGAGGTATGGGTTCACGGTCACCGCATCCTCATGCCATGGATCGTAGGCGGTGTCGTCCAATCCTACACCGCTGAGGTGATGAGCATATGCGGCTGCGGTGGAGCCGATGTCTCCGCGCTTGACGTCGCCGAGCACATACAATCCCTTCTGCTTGGCATATTCGCAGGTCATGGTGTAAGCGTCGATGCCCGCCGGACCGAGCGCCTCATACATGGCGATCTGCGGTTTGACCGCGGGAACGATGTCTGCGACGGCGTCAATGATGGCGCGGTTGAATTCGAAGAAGGCCACGGAAAGCTGCATGGCAGGTGCTTCTGCCGGATCTTCAACCTGCTCGCTGATCTCCTCAGCGAAGCTGGCCACGACTTGCGCTGGCACGAGCGCTTCGGTCGGGTCAAGTCCTACAACGCTTGGATTCTGCTTGGCTTCGATTGCTTCGATCAGGTGATCCATCAATCCTCCTTGTTAATACGACTGAAGACCAGTTTCGAACCGATGATGGTGGCGAGCGGCCGGCCGGTGACCTGCCATCCGCCGAATGGGGTGTTTCGAGCCGAGGAATGGAATCGTTCAGGATCCACGGTCCATTTCTCGTCGATGTTGAGCACTACCAGATCCGCGCGGTCTTCTGCAGGAACCTTGCCGAGGTCCAGCACACGTTTAGTGTCGTCGTCTCCGGGGACGGCGTCTGCGTATTCGTCAAGCAACGCTGTGATGTCGGCCTTGATGTGACCCATAAGTTCTGCTGGCGCAGTCGACATGAGTTCAATCAAGCGTTCGTCGGAGATAAAGCCGCCATCCACAAGAATCTTGTGGCATACGCCATACGCGCATTCAAGACCAATGATGCCGTTCGGAGCATCGAGGAAACCAAGGTCCTTCTCTTCCATGGTGTGCGGTGCATGGTCGGTGGCCAGCAGATCGACGGTGCCGTCAGCTACGGCTGCGATGGTTGCCTTGCGATCCTCTTCGGAGCGCAACGGCGGATTCATCTTGGCGAGCGTGCCGTATTTCAGCAACGCTTCATCGCACAACGCAATGTAGTGCGGTGCGGTTTCGCACGTGATCGGTAATCCTTCAGCTTTGGCTTTGCGAATCGCGTCGAAGGAAATCGCAGTGCTGACATGCTGGAAATGCACGTGCACGCCGGTTTTGCGCGCCATCTCGATATCGCGTTCGACAATCTTCAGTTCGGTATCTTCGGGAATGCCGGGTACGCCCAGTTCTCGTGATACGGGACCCTCGTTGACCGCTCCGGTGTCGTGGTATTCGCAATGCTCGATCAGGTACAAACCTGATTCCTTGACGTTGTCGAACACTTGATCGAGGATTTCCGGTGTTACCGCGGAACCGTCATCGCTGATGGCAGTCACCGGGTGGCACAGCTGGTAGGCATCCTTGTTGTCGTCATCATGTTCCGGCAGGTAGCCGACCCAGTCGGCCACGTCGGTCGCTTCCTTGCCTGCACGCCCTTTGGAAGCGCATACGCACAGGTCATAGCGCACCGGCAAGGTCACATCATGGGCTTGTTCGTAATGCTGCAAATAGTCGATGACCGTGTCGAAACCGGCGTCAAGCACTTCGCTGGCGCCCGGTTCCCCCGCCGTCACCTTCACGCCATCCATGGCGGGAACGGTGTTCGGCATAATGAGCACGTTCGTATATCCGCCAGAGGCGGCGGCCGCGCAGCCGGAAACCATGGATTCCTTGTAGGTCTGGCCCGGATCGCGGAAGTGGACGTGGGGATCTTCGAATCCCGGGGCGATGGTCATGGCCGAAGCGTCCACCGTTTCATCAGCGTCGGATGGGACGATCAGGTCGATGACTTCGCCGGTGTTCCAAACCTTGATGTCGTGAAGGGTGAGGGTCATGGATCAGAACTTCGCTTCCTCATCGCAGTAGTCGCAGCGGTATTCCTGACGGTCGGAATGCACCAGGTGGAACATCTGCACGGCCGGCTCGGTGGTAGTCACGCAGCGCGGGTTCACGCATTTGATGATATTGACCACATGTTCCGGCAGTGTAGGCTGCTTTTTCTCTACGATTTTGCCGCCGCGCACAATGCCGACGGTTGCGGTGCGTGCCACAAGGCCGAGCACGTCAAGGTCGATGGTTTCGGCTTCCTCTTCGCTTTCGATCTTGATGATGTCTTTGGTGCCGAACATGTGGCTGTCGGTGTTCATGATCAGCGCGAGCTTGGTCTTAGCCGGATCAATTTTCAGGTATTCGAGCACCTTGAGCGCGGTGCCGGCAGGCACATGGTCGATGATGATGCCGTTCTGAATGCTGGTGACTTCCATCAGGCCGCAACCTCCTTGGATTCAAGCGGTTCGTATCCCGGCAGTTCGTCTCCAACCACCGAGCTTTCCAATGCCATGCGCATGAGCATGCCGTTCTTGACCTGTTCGAAGTAGGCGGCGCGTGGGTCGTCATCCACTTCAACGGCAATTTCGTTGACTCGCGGCAACGGGTGCAGCACAGCCATGTCTTTTTTGGCGTAAGCCATCTTGGCTTCGTCGAGAATGTAAGTGTCGCGCAGTCGCAGATAGTCGTCTTCGTTGAAGAATCGTTCCTTCTGCACGCGGGTCATGTATAGCACGTCGAGATCGCCGATCACGGAAACGAGATCCTTGACTTCCGTGTAGGAGCAGGAGTCGGTGGCGTTGATACGGTCGAGCACGTACTGTGGGGTCTTGAGCTCGTCCGGGCTGACCAACACGAAATTCACATTGCCGAAACGGCACAGGGTTTCGATCAGGGAGTGTACGGTACGACCGAAGGTAAGATCGCCGCACAGACCGACGGTCAGATTGTTCACGCGACCGAAGCGTGACTGCAGCGTCGCCAAATCGGCCAAGGTCTGCGTGGGGTGCATGTGTCCACCGTCGCCGGCATTGATGACCGGTACAGAAGCCGCGCGGGACGCCACGAGAGCAGCGCCTTCCTTCGGGTGGCGGATTGCCACCACGTCTACGTAGTTGGACACGGTTTTCAGAGTGTCCGAAATGGTTTCGCCCTTGGTCACGGAAGCGAGCTGGGCACCGGCGAAGCCGATCACCTTGCCGCCAAGTCGGAGCATGGCGGTTTCAAAGCTCAGACGCGTACGGGTGCTGGGCTCATAAAACAAAGTGGCGAGCACCCTGCCGTCGCAGGCGTGCGCCACTTCTTTACGATGAGAATCAATGTACTGCGCCTTGTGGAGTAATTCCTGAATCTGGCGAATGGAAAGATCATCCAATGTGATGACACTTTTTCCGACCATCGGCGTTTCAACCGCCTGTTCGAGTACTGAAGACAACGGCTCACCTTTCATGCAACTTGTGGTTGAAGGTGGCCACCCGAAGTGACCTAGCCAACTATAGCCTGAAATGCAGACCCCATCAGTTCACCGCGTGTTCATGAAGCATGCTTCAACGGCAGCGTCACGAACGGCCGTAGAAGAGACGTTCCGTTACGTCGCGGGCTTTGCGCATTACTGCAAGCAGATCGTTTTCGAAATGCTGACCGCGATTCGCATCGTAGCCGAGATACACGGCGACACCTCCCAGCGAATATGAATCGTCCGGCAGAATATCGGCCTGATTGACGCGTCCGCTCCACAAATAGCTGCCGTTGCGCGCGGCAGTGCACATGCGCCATGCCTTACGCAACACCACGGCGTCGCCGACGGAGATCAGCTTGCGATGTTCCAGCTCGTCCAATGCCTGCAATGTGCCGTTGACGCGCAGGTTGGCGTTGTCTCCCGCATGCTGCAATTGCAGCAGTTGAATCGTCCACTCAACATCCGATAGTCCACCCTTGCCGAGTTTCAGATGGCGATCCCTGCGTACGCCGCGCGGCAAACGTTCAGCTTCCATACGTGCCTTGAGCTTACGGATTTCAGCAATTTGTGTTTCCGTAAGATCGATCTTCGGATATCTAAGCGGATCGGCGATGTTCATCAGGAAGTCCTCGGCGAGAGCCGCGTCGCCTGCTGCGTACCGGGCGCGTAGCAGTGCCTGATGTTCCCATGTGCTTGCCCAGGATCGGTAGTATTCCTCGCAGGATGCGTAGGAACGTACGAGTGGTCCGTTTTTGCCTTCAGGTCTCAAGTCCATGTCGAGTTCGATTTTTGGTTCGAATGTGGTTGGGCCTTGCAGAATCGCGCGCAGGTCTTCCTGTACTTTGCGTGCGAAGAGGTTGGCTTGAGTGTCGTCGGCGCCTTCGGCTGGCCGATAGATGATGATCACGTCGGCGTCGGAGCTGAAGTTGACTTCCCTGCCGCCGTAGCGTCCCATGCCGATGATGGCGATTGCGGCGGGCGCTTGTTCGAGCTGCATGTCGTTGATGCGATGCCGGATGGCCCATTGCAGTGACGCTTCGATGGCTGCGTCGTATACGTCGGTCATGCCGGCGAGCGATGCTTCATCGTCGATCACGCCGCTCATCCATGCGAGGCCGATACGTTCGATTTCGTGTCTGCGCATGGCTCGGATGGAGTTGGCGAAGTCGTTGATGTTGCCGGCGTTGCGTTCGAGCGTTGCCTTGGTTTGGATATTGAGGCTTTCGCGCGAGCGTGGTTGCAGGGATTCGTCGTTGCCGAGCCAAGTGACGGATTCGACGGATTTGTTGAGTGCGTCGCCGAGGAATCGTGAGTTGGATAGTACGTGACATAGGCGTTGTGCCGCTGATGGCGAGTCGCGTAGGAATCCGAGGTATTCGCTTTCGGAACCGAAGTTTTCTTCGAGTTTGCGCCAGTTGAGCAGTCCCATGTCTGGATTCTGACCTTCGCCGAGCCATTGCAATACCGCGGGCAGCAGGATGCGGTTGATTTTCGCGGCTCGGGAGATGCCTGCGGTGAGTGCGGTGACGTGGCGCATGGCCGCGTCGGCGTCGGCGAATCCGATGGATTCGAATCGTTCTTGCGTGGCTTTCGTGGACAGTTTCACCTGTTCGTCGTCGAGTCCCGCGTTGATGGGCAGCATAGGCCTGTAATAGATGTCCATGTGCAGGTGGCGTACTTCGCGACGCGTCTCATCATATTTGTTGACGAGTTCTTCGGGATGCAAGTGGAACGCGCGTGCGAGTCGACGTAGTTCGATATTTTGGTTCAGGTCGTCGATGGTGATGTCTCGTTTGCGTTCAAGGCCTCCCGCGCTGGCTTTGCCGAGGTCCGGGAACAGGTGGGTGCGCTTGAGCGCCCACATTTGCTGTCGGTGTTCCAGTACTCGTTCGAATCGGTAGTCCCATGAGAGTTTTTTGGCTTGTTTGCGTGAGACGTATCCACCCTCGGCCAAGGCTTGCAGGGATTCGAGTGTGGAGCTGGTACGCAATGCCTCGTCGGAGCGCCCATGCACGAGTTGAAGCATCTGCACGGTGAATTCAACGTCGCGCAGACCTCCCCTGCCGAGTTTGATTTCGCGGTCTTTGAGCGGGTTGGGGATAAGATCTTCGACACGTTTGCGCATCTGCTGGCAGTCGTAAACGAAGTTGTCTCGTTTGGATGCGGTCCAGACGAACGGTCGGGTCATGCTCATATACGCTTGACCAAGGTCAGAATCGCCGGCTACCGGGCGTGCTTTGAGCAGAGCTTGGAATTCCCAGTTTTCAGCCCATTGCTCATAATAGGCTTCATGGGATTCGAGCCGGCGTACCAGTGGACCATCCTTGCCTTCGGGGCGCAGTCCGCCGTCGATCTGCCAGAGAGTCGGTTCGGCGACGCCCATAATGACGGATTGGCATACGCGTTGCAGGGTGGTCGCCATTTTGGTTCCGACTCGGCTGAGCGTCATGCCATTGGTGTCCGCGTCCGCCGGTTCCACCACGTAGATGAGGTCCACGTCGGATACGTAGTTGAGCTCCTGTGCACCCAGTTTGCCCATGCCGATGATGGCGAAGCGCACGTGTTCGCTGCCGTCCACTTCATGGCGTGCGATGGCGAGCGCGCCTTCAAGCGCCGCGTCCGCTAGGTCGGAAAGTTCGGTGCTGATGCGCGGTTGGATTGTGATGGGATCGTTCGCAGTGGCATCTTGCGCCATGATTGCGGCGAGTTGTTTGCGATAGGTTTTACGTAGCGCCGTCGCAGCTTCGGCAAGTGGCAGGCTTGCGGTCGGCATGGTATGGTCATTGGGATCGGCTCCTACCGATTTGAGCACATGCGCTCTGCGCTGTTCGTGATTGTAAAGATGGCTTTCGCAGGCGTCATTGGCCGCGGCCTCCACAAGTTCGGGACGGAATCGCATGAGCTTGCCCATTTCATCGGATACGCCAAGCACGGTAATCAGTCGTATGAAAGAGTTCTCATCGGCGATGATGTTGGTGAAATCCTCACCTTGGCTTTGCACCACTTTGATGATGTCCACCAGGTTGCTGAGCGCGACGTCAGGATCGCATGCTTTTTCCAGCGTTGTCAGCAGCAGTCGCATTCTGTCATCGTCAATGCCGTCATTGTGCAGCTCATCGAACAATGTGCGAGCTTTGTCGAGATCTTGCAGCCCTGCCCGAATCAGATCGAGCGCTCCAAACTTGTGTTGCATGGAAGTCATGGTTTCTATAGTAACCGTATAAAACCAGGGGCGGTTGCGAAATACCCGCAACCGCCCCTGATGTTTGTTGCATCGCCTGAAATCAGACGAAGAATGGTTTGACGTTGGACCAAATACGTCGGCTGACGCATGGATGGTTCATCGTATACAGGTGCACACCGTCGACGCCCCGCGCTACCAAATCGCAGATCTGCTCGGATGCGTAAGCAATACCCGCCTCTTTAAGCAAAGCCTTGTCGCTTCCCCATTTATCGAGCATGATGCCGAGTTTTTCGGGAATCTTCGACTGACATTTGCTCGACATGTTCAACACCGATTTCGCGTTCATGACTGGCATGATGCCCGCTTCAATCGGCACATCGATGCCTGCAGTCCTCGCTTTGTCGAGGAATCTCAGGAAGTCCTCGTTATCGTAGAACAGTTGCGAGATCAAGTGTGTCACGCCGGCGTCGACTTTCTTTTTGAGATTGTCGATGTCTTCTTCCAGTGTTGCCGCCTGCGGATGCTTTTCCGGATAGCAGGCACCGTAGATCTTCATGCCCGGACGCTGCTGGCGGATATACACGGCCAGATCGCTGGCATGTTCGAACACTCCTGCCGGTTCGGCACCATCGATGCGGTCGCCACGCAAGGCGAGTACGCCGGAGACTTTGGCCTGTTCGAACATGTCAAGCGCCTGGTCGACGTCATCCTTGTTCAGATATTGCGCGGTCAGATGGGCCACACTGGGGATGCCGTATTCACTCACGGTGTGGGCGATGCGCGCTGTCAGCGTACGGTCGGATGATTTGCCGGTGCCGTAGGTGACGGAAATGAAATCGGGGTCCAACCCCTGCAGGCCATCCAACGTGTCGTAGATGGTACCCACAGGGGAGGTTCGCTTTGGAGGGAACACCTCGAGCGAGAACATTGGCGAATGCATGGCTGTTGTCTTGTTCCTAACGTTTCGCCTTACTTGGCCAGCTTGGCACGCACAGCCTGGGCTGCGGCCACGAGGTTTTCGAGGCTTGGCCAGGTTTCGGCGTTGCCGCGTGTCTTCAAACCGCAGTCGGGGTTGATCCACACCTTTTCGATGTCCATCTTCTTGAGGATTTCGTAGATGCGTTCCTCGATTTCCGCTTCGGACGGGATGCGCGGCGAGTGGATGTCGTAGACGCCCGGGCCAGCTTCGGTTTCGAAGTTGGCGTCGTGAATGGCGTCGAGCACCACAAGATCACCGCGGGAGGCTTCGAAGGAGATCACGTCGGCGTCCATAGCGTCGATATCGGTGATGATGTCGTTGAACTCCGAGTAGCACATATGGGTGTGGATCTGCGTGGTCGGCTTGACCGCGGAGTGCACCAGTCGGAATGCCGGAATGGCCCAGTCGAGGTACTTCTTGTGCCAGTCGGTCTTCCTGAGCGGCAGCTTTTCGCGCAGGGCGGCCTCGTCGATCTGGATGACCTTGATGCCAGCAGCTTCGAGGTCAAGCACTTCGTCGCGGATGGCGAGAGCCAGCTGCTGGGTCTGCTGCTCGTGGGTGATGTCCTCGCGCGGCCAGGACCAGTTGAGAATGGTGACCGGGCCGGTGAGCATGCCCTTCATCACATGGCTGGTGCGAGACTGAGCGTAGGCGCTCCATTCCACAGTGATCGGGTTGGCGCGGGACACGTCGCCCCATACGATCGGGGGCTTCACGCAGCGGGTGCCGTAAGACTGCACCCAAGCGTTCTTGGTGAACAGGAAACCGTTGAGGTTCTGGCCGAAGTATTCGACCATGTCGTTACGTTCGAATTCGCCATGCACAAGCACGTCGAGGCCAATCTGCTCCTGATGCTTGATGCAGGCGTCAATCTGCGCCTTCATGTATTCGTCGTATTCTGCCTTGGTGATCTCACCCTTGCGCAGCCTAGCGCGTTCGGCGCGCACTTCCTTGGTTTGCGGGAAGGATCCGATGGTGGTGGTCGGCAGCAATGGCAGGTTCAACGACTCGCGCTGTGCCTTCTGACGTTCGGCGCGTGCCGGCTGGCGTACGAAGTCCGCGTCGGTCAGGGCTGCGAGACGTTCCGCCACGTTCTTGTCGGCGGCGACGCGGGTACCGTCGAACAGTGCCTGGTTGGCGGCCAACGCTTCGGATGCCTTCTTGGCTTCTTCGCCGGCGTCGGCAAGGACCGCGATGTCGTGCAGTTCGCCGAGCTTTTCAACAGCGAAGGCGAAATGTTTGCGCACGTCGTCGGCGAGACCGTCCTCACCTTCGGTGCTAAACGGCACGTGCAGTAGGGAGCTTGCGGTGGAGACGGCTACGTTGTCGGTGACCTTCTTCAGCGCGTCAACGAGGCCGAGGCTGACGGCGTAATCGTTGCGCCAGATGTTGCGGCCGTTGACCACGCCGGCAAAGATGGTGGTGTTCTCGGCGACGCCAAACTTTTCAACAGCGGCGAGATTCTCATCCTTGCCTTCGTTGAGATCGAGTCCGATGCCGTCGAAGGCGAGCAGGTTGACAGTCTCATACACGTCGGCGATGTGGCCGAAGTAGGTGTTGAGCAGCACCTTAATCTTGCCATCGCGTGCGGGCAGGATCTTGGCGTATAGGCTCTTGAACAGTTCGACGTCGCCCGGTTCCTTGTCGAGCACGAGGTACGGTTCGTCAATCTGGATCCATTCGGCACCCAGTTCGGCGAACTTAGCCACGACCTCGGCGTAGACGGCAGCGACCGCGTTGATCAGGCCCCTATCGTATTCGAGTTCTTCGGCCTGCGGGTTGCGGGCGAGCTTGAGGAAAGTGTACGGGCCGATGAGCACCGGCTTGGTGGTGATGCCGAGCGCCTTCGCCTCGTTGAACTCATCGAACGGCTTGGTGCTGTTGAGCCGGATGTCGGTGACTTCATCGACTTCCGGCACCAAGTAGTGGTAGTTGGTGGTGAACCACTTCTTCATCGGCAACGCAGTGACGTCGCCCTTGTCTCCCTGGTAGCCGCGGCCCATGGCGAACAGCGTCTCCTCGGGATTGTCGAAAGCGAGACGCTGGTAGCGCTGCGGAATGACGTTCAGCAGGATGGCGGTGTCGAGCATTTGGTCGTAATAGCTGAAGTCATTGCTCGGAATCAGGTCGATTCCTGCTGCCTGCTGCAACTTCCAATGCTTGGCACGCAGCTCCTTGGCGGTGGCGCGCACGTCGTCAAGCGCGGCGGCACCCTTCCAATAGGCTTCGATAATCTTCTTCAGCTCGCGGTTCTGGCCGATGCGCGGGAAACCGGAGACGGAAGTGAGAGCGGACATGAATCCTCCATCTGATATAAACAATGCAACCCGCTCAAGCTATCACAAATCGTCTTGCTATAAGACATTAAGAAAATTTGAGTGTCGTTATAATCATGGTTTATATCAGTTGGCGCGACAGCGTTTCATGTTCCTCAACATCATGTCGATTGCAAAGGAATTATTCAAAATCCTTGGCCGTCAGTAATGCGATGAGTTCGCCACTGTGCAGCTGCCATTGGTTGAACGGCTCGTTCGATCCGAACACGGCGAGCGAAGCCGGCGACATGCCCAGGTTCAGCAAGTCGAGCAGCGTCGCATCCGATTCGGAGCTCGCCAGCCACTGGCATGCGATCGACACGGTGGGCTCATGGCCGAGCACCAACAATTCGCGATGCTTTTCCTTGGTCTGGGCGAGCTCGTCGAACACGGACTGCACCCCACCCTCATACAGACTCTGGCGATAGTCGACCTTCGGATCGTCACCGAACACCTTGAGCATGCGATCGCATGTCTGCCTTGCTCTGGTGGCGCTGGAGCAAGCGATACGCGTCGGCACCATTTTGTGCGCGGTCAAGCCTTTGGCGACGGCCTTCGCCTGCTTGCGTCCCTTGTCGGTCAGTTCGCGCCCGGCATCGCCGCCGTCACCGAACGGTTCGGTCTTGGCGTGGCGCATCACCAGCAGCACATATTTGTAATCCTTGGCTTTCTTCGCAACCTTCTTGAGGCTCGTTCCCATGGACGAATGCTCCAATCCTTAACGATCTGGTGCGCGTCAACGCAACGCACACGACTATTGTCTCAGAACAACTGCAAGAAACACCGTATCAATCGCCGATAGCCTCGACCTGAGTGTCAAGATCGCGCAGCACTTTGCGCAGCTTACGGTCGGAAATGTCACGCAGTTCAAGGTCTTCGAGCTGTTCGGCACGTTCTTCGGCGCTCAGGGAATCGATATCCGTGGTCGTGTCTTTCGTGGCGCGGTCGCGTTTGCGTAACGCCTGGAATCCCGGAGCCATCGCACGGGATACCATGAGGAAACCGGTGTGCCCGATCATCTGATGGTCGGGGCGGATCGCCAAACCCTGCGCCTTCCAGTCACGTTCCAGCGTTTCCTGAATGTCCGGTTCCGTCCAGCAGCCGGCTTCGCGCAACGCCTCCGCCATACGACTCAGCTGCGTGGTGGTGGTCACGTACGCCACAAGCACGCCTCCGGGGGCGATCACTCGATACGCCTGTTCAAGCCGGTTCCAAGGGTCAAGCATGTCAAGCATGATGCGGTCGAAGGAATGCTCCGGCAACGCGGCCGCCACCGAGTCGAAATCTCCGGTTTTCAAATCCCACCAAGCAGGGCGGCCTCCGAAATAAACCGTAGCGTTCGCTTCGGCCACGCGGGCGAATTCCGAACGCATCTCGATGGTGGTCAGACGGCCGGACTCACTCACCGCGTCCAGCAGGTTGATGCTCATGGCGCCAGATCCGGCTCCGGATTCCAGCACGTTCATGCCGGAACGAATGTCACCCAATTGAATCACCTGGGCAATGTCCTTCGGATACATGATTTGCGCGCCGCGAGGCATCGACAGCACATAGTCGGCCAGCCGCGGACGCATTACCGCGAACTGCCATCCACCGATGGCGCGCGTGCCCTTCCAAGGCTTGTTGGCGTCGCGTTCCGGATGGTCCTGGTTAATCTGGGTCTCACGTTTGGCGCTCACCGTCACCACCACGGATCCCTCCAGCTGCCCGATCACGTCGTCGTGCAGAATGATGCCATGTGAGGTCTGCGTCACGCCACCAGGCACCAGCTGGTCGGTGATCTTATTGGATCTGCGATCCGTGAACTGCACTTTCTCGCCCGCCATCAACGGTCCTCGACGCATCAATCGCTCCTTCATTCCCAATATAGATTTCATCATTGCGACAGCGCGGTCAAGACTCGCCTGTCTGGCGCTATTCATGCTACAACATGTTTCTGCGATGCAAAGCGTCAGTTACAGCGCGTACGCGTTCCAACGCCCATTCGCGTGCGTCACCTCGAGCTTCAGGCCGAACACCTCGCTCAAGCGCGCGGACGTGAAGCCATGTTCCAAGTCGCCCGTATACACGATGGTTCCGGGGGCCGGATCGTTGCCTGCCACATTGTCGGCATAGGCATCGGCTTCGCTGCCGGTGATTCTACCCATGATCGCCACATGGTCGAATCCCTGCGGAATCTCCTCAAGACGATGCGTCACCAATACCACGGCACGGTCTGATTGTTCGGCGCCGACCCGGCTTAACGCACGGAGCGCGATCTCACGACCGCCCAGGTCGAGTCCTGTGGTCGGTTCGTCCAGAATCAGCAGATCCGGATCGGCCATCAGCGCACGGCAGATTAGCACGCGTGTGCGTTCGCCTTCCGAAAGCTTGAACATCATCTTGCCTTCGAGGTACTCGATGCCGAATTCGCGCATGAGGGAGCGCGCCTTGGCATAATCCTCGTCGGTGTAGGCGTCGCGCCAACGGCCGGTGGTCGCGGTCAATGCGGTCACGATAGCGTCAAGCGGATCTTCCTGAGGTGGGAACGCACGGCTCAGTTCCGCGGAGCTCAAACCGATGCGGTTACGGTAGGAGAACACGTCCACTTTGCCGAGACGGTTGCCAAGAATGTCGACGGTACCTTCCGACGGGAAGCCTCTGGTACTCATCATCTGAACCAGGCTTGATTTGCCGATGCCGTTAGGACCGAACAGCACCCATTTCTCACCTTTGTTGATTTCCAAATTGACCTTAGTGAGAATCACGCGCTTACGACGACGGAATTCCACGTCAGTGAGTTTCAGCGCGATGTTCTTTTCCGACATTCTTCCTCCCCTGCCATTGTTCAGATTGCAGTCATGAAAACGCCTTCCGCCAGAATAATGCGTCCGGAGGAAGGCGTTCACGTATCGTCTACGTGGCGAACGGGCTATTCGGCGGCTTTGCCCTGCTCGGCAAGCACGTTCTCGTAAACCTTGACGGTCTTGTCGGCGATCGACTCCCAGCTGAAGTTGTCGCGTGCGCGTTCGTAACCGGCCTGGCCCATCTGCTTCGCCTTTTCAGGGTCGGCCATGATGCGGTTGATGGCGTCGGCCATATCGTGCACGAACTTGTCTGGATTGGTCGGGGTACCAGTACCGTCGTGCAACTGGTCGACGGGCACAAGGTAACCGGTTTCACCGTCGACGACGACTTCAGGAATGCCGCCGGTCGCGGAGGCCACCACGGGCAGACCGCAGGCCATGGCTTCAAGGTTCACGATGCCGAGCGGCTCGTAGATGGACGGGCAGATGAACGCGTCGCAACCGTGTTCGAGCGCGTTAAGCTCCGGCTTCGGCAGCATTTCCTCAATCCAGATGATGTTGCCGCGCTCCTCATCAAGCTTGGCGAACGCGGTTTTGACCTCGTTCATGATTTCCGGAGTGTCAGGCGCTCCGGCGCACAGCACGACCTGGATACCCGGATCGACGAAATGCAGCGCCTGCAGCAGGTACGGCAAACCCTTCTGTCTGGTGATGCGGCCGACGAACAGGAGCGTGGGCTTATTGCGGTCGATGTTGTAGCGTTCGAACACCTTCCAGCCTGGATCGTCGTCAGCAGGAGTTTCGAACTGGCTCATAGTGATGCCGTTGTGTACCACGACCACCTTGTCGGGATCGAGATTCGGATAAGCGGACAGGATGTCTTCGCGCATGCCGGCGGATACGGCGATGACGCGGTCGGCGTGCTCGTATGCGTCACGTTCAGCCCACGAGCTCAGGTTATAGCCGCCGCCCAACTGCTCACGCTTCCATGGGCGGAACGGTTCGAGGGAATGCGCGGTGATGACCAGCGGCGTTCCGTGCAGCATCTTGGCGAGGTAACCGGCTAGGCAGGTGTACCATGTGTGGGCGTGGATGATGTCGGCGTCCACGTCGTTGGCGATTTGCAAGTCGACGCCAAATGTTTTCAACGCGCCGTTCGCCTCTTGGAGTTCCTTGGGAACGTCGTACCCGATGACCTTGAGCGAACCTTTGGGATTGTCGCCCGGAATCTCGGGAATCTCATTCTCGGCACGCGGTCCATCAAACGCACGGACCGTCACATCCACGCGTTCCGCCAGAACTTTGGAAAGCTCCTCCGCGTGCACGCCTGCGCCACCGTACACCTTGGGCGGATATTCACGGGAAAGGATCTCAACCTTCATATCTGTGCTCTCCTCTTCGAGTCAGGCAGTTATTCCATCACTACTGTAAGGCAAATTTTCAACGAAACGCCTGATTGTTTCGTTCGTGTCACAAAGTTTTGCATCTTTTCTGATAAACCAAGAATGAATAGCATCGTCATTCGTGACTCGCATGTGAAAGCGGGGCTGCATCCTTCCATCGGACGCAGCCCCGCTTTATGTTCATCGACTTACTATCAAACGGCCGTACCATTCTGATCGAGGTTCGGATTATGCTTCGGGTTACCCGCCGTGAAGAACAGGCTAAGCACACCGACCGCAAAGACAATGGAAACGGTTGCAATGAGCCACATCGGATGCGATGGAAGCCACATGACTACAAGGAATGCGATTGCGGACAATGCGATCAGCGCCCAGCTGGCCACGCGGAACCACTGGCGCATGGAATGCGGCGCTTTGAACATCTTCGGATTTGTATAATCCGGATTGGTGGTCAGCAGGTTTTCGTTTTCCACGACGCTGCCGCCGGTCGGCTTCCATGGACCATCGGTGCCGTCCTGCAGGCGACGGGACTTCTCCTGAAGCTGGTATTCGTCAAGCATGCCGGAACGGCCACGGCCTCTGGTCTGGTCGTACTGTTGGGGCACTCCCCTGCGGTTCTGCTTGGCTTGGGCACGTCGTTCGGCGCGATTTGGCATTGGTGCACTCCTTTGTTACGTGTTGCTGCATGCTACTTTAGCGTATGCTGGACCTGTATGCCGTCTGTTTTCCACGCTTCAGTCATATCGATTCAAGAAAAACGTTGCCCATAGGAAAAGTGGCCTTCATCCGCATTCCGATGGATACGGGTGAAGACCACTTGGATCTTGGTGTCGCCGTCGAATCAGCGCGGAAGCATCATCGGCCTTTTGGAGGCCACGATGGGTGCCGGCAGTTCAGTGGCACCGGTAAGGTATTCATCCACGGCAGCCGCGCAAGAGCGGCCTTCGGAGATGGCCCATACCACGAGGCTCTGGCCACGTCCGGCGTCGCCGCAGGCGAATACGCCATCCTGGCTGGTGGCGAACTTGTCATTGCGAGCCACATTGCCACGCCCGTCGAGGTCGACAGGCAGCTGGTCCACAAGCGTGGTGGTGTCCGGATGCAGGAAGCCGACAGAGATGAGCACCAGGTCGGCCGGAATCACGCGTTCAGTGCCCAGCTGGCGGGTGAACGGGCCGTTTTCGCCGGGTGCCACGTTCACGACCTTGAGGCCGGTCACATGTCCGTTCTCGTCGGCCACGAAGCCTTCGGTGGCGGTGGAGTGTTCCACCTTCACCTTAGCCTGTTCCTCTTCGGTGCCGACGAAGTTCACGGAATCCGTACTGTACACGTATTCGGCGCGCTGGGTTTCGAAGCCTTCCTCCATGGAGGAGGTCTTCTGGTACAGGCGTGCGAAAGTCGGCCACGGTTGGTTGGCCGGGCGTTCGCTTGGTTCCTGCGGCATGATCTGCAGCACGGTGACGTCCTTGGCACCTTGACGGATGGACGTGCCCAAGCAGTCGGATCCGGTATCGCCGCCGCCGATGATCACGACGTGCTTGCCTTCGGCGGTGATGTCATTGACTGGCTTAACGCCGTAGACGCGGCGGGTCGCGTCAGGCAGGAACTCCATGGCGAAGTGGATGCCTTTGAGTTCGCGGCCCGGAATCTTCATGTCGCGTGGCACGGTGGAGCCGATGGCGACGACCACGGCATCGTAGCGGGAGCGCAGGTCGTCCCAGGAGATGTCTTTGCCGATCTCCACGCCGGTACGGAACACGGTGCCTTCGGCCTCCATCTGTTCCACACGGCGGTCGATGAGTCGCTTGTCGAGTTTGAAGTTCGGAATGCCGTAGCGCATCAGACCGCCGATGGCGTCATCACGCTCGTATACGACCACGGTGTGGCCGGCGCGGGTAAGCTGCTGGGCGCATGCTAGACCGGACGGGCCGGAGCCGACCACGGCGACAGTCTGGTCGGTCAGACGCTGTGGAGGCAACGGCTTGACGTAGTCAAGCTCCCATGCCTGATCGATGATCGTGCACTCGTCGTTCTTGATCATGGTCGGCGGCTGGTGGATGCCTAGCACGCAGGCGGCCTCGCACAGCGCGGGGCAGATGCGGCCGGTGACCTCAGGGAAGTTGTTCGTCTCGGACAGGCGGTTGTACGCGTCCTCCCACTTCTCCTGGCGAACCAGATCGTTGAATTCTGGAATGATGTTGCCCAACGGGCAGCCGTTCATACAGAACGGCGTGCCGCAATCCATGCATCGGGCCGCCTGCTCGGTGGTCCAAGGTTGCAGGCCGGATTCGGCGTGGACGTCGAACCAATCCTTGATTCGCTCCTCGACGGGGCGTTCGGCCAGTTCGCGACGGGTACGGACCTTCAGGAATCCACGTGGATCTCCCATGTCAGCGCGCTCCTTCCATAACCTGCTCGTACACCTGTTCCCAGACGCCGGGCGTATTGAAATCGATATTGTTCTCTTCGGCGTTCTTCATCGCCTTCTGCATGGCGAGGAAGTGCTTCGGCACGATGTGCGTGAATCGCCTGGATGCATTCTTCCAGTCGGCGAGCAGTCCGGCTGCGAATGCAGAGCCGGTCTCTTCCGCGTGCTGCTTGACCAGGCCATACACGATTTCGTCCGACTCACTGTCGAGCGGTTCGAACAACAGTGCGCCGTTGGTGGCGGCTGCCGGATTGACCTGCTTCATGTCGAGATCGAGCACGTACACGTGTCCGCCGGAGAAGCCTGCGCCGAGGTTACGGCCCGTGGTGCCGAGAATCACGACGGTGCCGCCGGTCATGTATTCGCATCCGTGGTCGCCGACGCCTTCCACCACGAAGGTGGCACCGCCGTTGCGCACGCCGAAACGTTCGCCGGCGCGTCCCGCCACAAACATCTGGCCGGAGGTGGCACCGAAACCGGTGACATTGCCTGCGATCACGTTCTCATGCGGATCAAAGGTGATGCACGCTTCCGGACGCACGACCATGCGTCCGCCGGACAGTCCCTTACCCGCATAGTCGTTGACTTCGCCGTATATGCGGATGGTTTCGCCGCGCGGAATGAACGCGCCGATGGACTGGCCGCCTGCACCGTGGAAGGTCATGTCGATGGTGTCATCCGGCAGACCTTCCTCACCGTAGCGCTTGGTGATCTCGTAGCCGACCATGGTGCCGAGCGTACGGTACACATTGCGGATCGGCATCTCAATGCGCACCGGCTCCTTCTTCTCGAGGGCCGGCTGCGCAAGCTCGATGAGCTTGTTGTCGAGCGCTTTGTCGAGTTCGTGGTTCTGCTCGATGGTCTGATGCAGGATGGTTCCCGGAACCGGTCCCGGCTGCATGAGCACGTTGCTCAAATCGATGCCGTCGGACTTCCAACGCTTGATCGCTTCGTTCTGGTCGAGGCATTCGACATGGCCAACGGCCTCCTCCAAGGTGCGGAAGCCAAGCTGTGCGAGTAGCTCGCGTACTTCCTCGGCGATGAACATGAAGAAGTTGATGACGTGCTCCGGCTTGCCTTTGAAGCGTGCGCGCAGTTCGGGGTCCTGGGTGGCGATGCCCTGCGGGCAGGTATTCTTCTGGCAGGCACGCATCATGACACAGCCTTCGACGATCAACGCCGCGGTGGCGAAGCCGAACTCCTCGGCACCAAGCAGGGCTGCAATCACCACGTCACGTCCGGTCTTGAGCTCGCCATCGCATTGCACGGTGATACGCGAACGCAGGCCATTGAGTACGAGCGTCTGCTGGGTTTCGGACAGGCCGATCTCCCATGGGGTACCAGCGTGTTTGATAGCGTTGAGCGGAGCCGCACCGGTGCCACCGTCGTAACCGGAAATCAGCACCACGTCGGCATGGCACTTGGCAACGCCGGCCGCGATGGTGCCGACGCCGAATTCGGAGACGAGCTTGACGTGGACGCGGGCCTTTGGATTCGCCATCTTCGCATCGTTGATCAGCTGCTTCAGATCCTCGATGGAATAGATGTCATGGTGCGGCGGCGGAGAGATGAGCTCGACGCCCGGAGTCGCGTGACGGACCTTGGCGATCCACGGCGGGACCTTGGCTCCCGGAAGGTGGCCGCCTTCGCCCGGCTTGGCACCTTGGGCGAGCTTGATCTGCAGATCGGTGGCATGCACCAGATAGTCGCTGGTCACGCCGAAGCGCGCCGATGCGATCTGCTTGATCTTGCTGTAACGCAGCGGATCGTTGATGCGGTCTTCGGATTCTCCGCCTTCGCCGGAGTTGGAACGTGCGCCGATGGTGTTCATGGCGATGGCGAGGGTCTCGTGCGCCTCCTGAGAGATGGATCCGTAGCTCATGGCGCCGGTGGAGAAACGCTTGACGATCTCGCTGGCCGGCTCGACTTCGCTGATGTCAATCGGTTTGCGATCAGACTTGAACTTCATCAAGCCGCGCAGCGTCATCAGACGGTTGGAGGTGTCGTTGATGTGCGCCGAATACTTCTTGAACATGTCGTAATCGCCACGCTGGGTGGATTGCTGCAGCAGGAAGATGGCCTCAGGATCGTTGAGGTGGTCCTCGCCGGTGCGACGCCACTTGTATTCGCCGCCGGTACGCAGGTTGCGGTGCGGGCGTGCGGTCCACTGCGACGGGTAGGCGACGCGGTGACGGATGGCGACCTCTTCGGCCAGCTCGTCGAGTCCGACGCCGCCGACGCGGGAGGTGGTACCGGTGAAGTATTCGTTGATGACATCCTTATTCAGGCCGATGGCTTCGAACAGCTGCGCGCCACGGTAGCTCATGATGGTGGAGACGCCCATCTTGGCCATGATCTTGAGCACGCCGGTGGACAGCGCGTTGGTCAGGTTCTTCACCGCAGTTTCGGCATCGACGTTGAGATAGCCCTTGCGTGACAAGTCTTCAACGGATTCGAACGCCAGATACGGGTTGACGGCCGCCGCACCGTAGGCAATCAGCAGAGCGACATGGTGGATCTCACGCACATCTCCGGCCTCGACGACCATGGAGATCTGGGTGCGCGTGTGCCTGCGCAGCAGATGGTGCTGCACCGCGGAGGTGAGCAGCAGCGACGGGATCGGCCCCCACGTGTAGTTGGAGTCGCGATCGGAGAGCACGAGGAAGTTGGATCCGTTTTCGATGGCTTCGTCGACTTCCTGGAAGATCTCGTCGAGACGTTCCTTCAGAGCCTTGCCGCCGCCTGCGACCTGATAGAGGCCCTTGACGACGAACGGCTTGTAGTAGCTGCCGAGAATCTTGGCTCGGTCAAGGCGCTTGAGCTGCGCCATTTCGTCAGAGTTGAGCACCGGTAGCGGGATGAGGATCTTCTTGGCGTGCAGTTCGGAATCGGCCAGCAGGTTCGGCTCGGGGCCGATGGCAGATTCGAGGCAGGTCACGATCTTTTCGCGTTCCCAGTCGAGCGGCGGGTTGGTGACCTGCGCGAACTTTTGGGTGAAGTAGTCGAACAGCATGCGGCTGCGGGAAGAGAGCGCGGCCATAGGCGCGTCGTTGCCCATGGATCCGAGTGGTTCCTTGCCGGTGTTGGCCATGGGGGCGAGCAGCAGCTTCAGATCCTCTTCGGTGTAGCCGAATGCGCGCTGGCGGCGCTGCACGGACTGGCCGGAGTGGTTGACATGCTCTCGCTTGGGCAGCTGGCTCATCTCGACGGTGTTGCCTTCGACCCACTGGCGGTACGGATGCTGGGATGCGAGGGACTTCTTGATTTCTTCGTCGGGAATGATGCGGCCTTCGTTGGTGTCGACGAGGAACATCTTGCCCGGCTCCAGGCGGCCCTTGGATACGATGTGCTCTTCGGCGTTCTCCGGAAGTACGCCGGTTTCGGATGCGAGCACGATGTAGCCGTCGTCGGTGAGCTGCCAGCGACCGGGGCGGAAGCCGTTGCGGTCGAGCAGCGCACCGACCTGGGTGCCGTCGGTGAAGATGATGTGCGCCGGACCGTCCCACGGTTCGATCAGCGTGTTGTTATACTCGTAGAACGCCCTGACGTCGGGGTCAAGCTGGTCGTTCTTCTCCCATGCCGGCGGCAGCATCATGGAGATGGCATGTGGCATGGAACGGCCGGACAGGTGCAACAGTTCGAGGCATTCGTCAAACGTGCCGGAATCGGAGTAGCCTGGGGTCGCGATCGGCAGTAGCGGCTTGAATTCGCCGAGCAGCTCGGAGCTCAGGCGGCCTTCACGTGCGGACAGCCAGTTGCGGTTGCCTTGGATGGTGTTGATCTCGCCGTTGTGGGCCAGCTGGCGGAACGGCTGTGCGAGCGGCCAGCTCGGGAACGTGTTGGTGGAGAAGCGGGAGTGCACAATGGCGATCTTCGCCTTCATGCGCTCATCGGAAAGGTCCAGAAAGAAGGGCTTGAGCTGCATGGTGGTGAGCATGCCCTTGTAAGTGATGGTACGTGCGGACAGGGATGCGAAGTAGATGCCCACCTCATGTTCCACGCGCTTGCGGATGCGGAACGTCTTGCGGTCCAGTTCGATGCCGGCGAGCTGTCCTTCAGGGTCGGCCACGACCAGCGTCTTGAACGCGGGCATGCTGGCGAGCGCCTGTAGTCCGAGTCCGTCCGGGTTGGTGGGTACAACGCGCCATGCGAGTACTTCAAGGCCTTCTTCGCGCACGATCTTGGCGATAGCCTGCTCTTGCTGGCCGGAGGTGGCGATGTCACGGTCGAGGAACGCGATGCCGGCCGCGTAATGGCCTTCTTCGGGCAATTCCACGCCTGCGGTGGCGCGCATGAACTCGTCTGGCATGCTCATGAGGATGCCTGCGCCGTCACCGGTGTTCTCCTCGGCGCCGACCGCACCACGGTGATTGAGATTGACGAGCACTTCGATGGCATCGTCAATGATCTTGCGTTCCGGGCGCTTGTTGAGGGTGGTGACCATACCCACGCCGCAGGCGTCATGCTCGGCACCGGGATCGTACATACCTTGGGAATCATGGATCGTGAGATCTAACGGGGCGTGGAAAGTCACCGAAACCACCTTCAATGTTTTTGGGCAAGAAAAGTCTTGCGGTTCTTTAATGCGTGGTTTAGAATACCGCGCCCCTGTATCAAACACGTTTCATGTGTCCATATAACGAATACCCAAAAAAGTCAAGACCCTTTCGTGAGAGAAAAAACAGACGATCCTACGGGGCCCTGTACCCTCTCATACAAGCAATGACAACCAATTGCGCGTTCTTTCCGTTGCGCGGGGTGAGGAAGTCCCGTTCGTCGAAACGCACACTTCCTACCATCATAGGCGAGCTAGGTGGAATGAATCACATGCTGTGGGTCACCACCGCGCATGTGCTCGCCAGCACTGTCACAATACCGCATGATGCCAGCCAATCGGGAAAATCTTATTGAAAAACAGATGATTAATCGCGATTATCGGCATTGTGGATTATCGCTATCGCAATCTGTTGTCGAAAACTTTCTTACAAAGAGCATGCGTCGAAGAAACGCTCGATGACGGTGTCGTTGAGCAGGCGTCCGGTTCGGGTTGGAATCACACGTCCGTCACGGATCACGATAAGACCTTCGTCTTCCATGGGTTGGATGCGAGCCATATCAACCGTGTTTCCAAGAAGGCTCAAATCAAGGCCCTCACGTATGCGCAGACCAAGCATGATGATTTCTTCGAGGTTCTCCTCGTTGGAGATTCGTTCGCTTCCCGACCATGGCATATCGCCGGCGTTGATAGCCTGGCCCCACATGCGCGGATGTGCGATATCCCAGCTGCGCAAACCCGAAGTTTTGACTGTTTCGGTTTTTTCCTTCGGCGTGGACTGTTCGACATCCAGCACATTGCCATAGTGGCTGTGCGCACCCGGTCCAAGTCCGGCCCAGTCGATATTGCGCCAGTAGCCGAGATTATGCTGCGATTCATAACCAGGCCGTGCCCAATTGCTGATTTCGTACCATTCAAGACCAGCCGCAGACAGCAAATCATCGGCGATCTCATATTTGGTCGCCTCATCGTCATCATCGGGCGTAGGCAATGTTCCTGCCGCGATCTGACGTCCCATTTTCGTGTTCGGCGCAACGGTCAACGCATATGCCGAAATATGGTTGACGCCCAAATCGATCGCCGTGCGTACGGAAGCACGCCAATCATCAAGGCTCTCCCCCGGCGCACCGTAAATCAAATCCACGCTGGAACGCATGCCGACAGCATTTGCCACGGCGATTCCTGCCGCCACATTGGCCGGAGTGTGCGTACGATCCAATATTTTCAGCACGCTTGGCACGGCCGACTGCATGCCGAAAGAGATGCGGTTGAATCCGCCGTTCGCCAATTCTTTCACATAATCGGCGTTCACCGTGTCCGGATTCGCTTCGGTGGTGATTTCCGCGTTCTCGGCAATGCCCCACGTATCGCGCACGGCATTCAGCATGGCCACCAGATCTGAGGCTTTCAGAATCGTGGGCGTGCCACCACCGAAGAAGACGGTGGCCGCTTCCGGTTCGTCAATGCCGTGCGCGATCTGCCAATCGCGAACGATCGACATCTCGCGAATCACCATGTTGGCGTAGTTGCCGCGCGATGCGCCCTCCCCCATGTCGACGGCGGTATACGTGTTGAAATCACAATAACCGCAGCGACGCATGCAGAATGGCACATGAATGTAGACTTCGAACATCAGCCTTCGGTCTTCTGAGCCGCACGAATCTTGTCTTTGGTGTCACGGTCATTGCCGGTCTCTCCGGTCGACAATGCGGCGATGAACGCCTCCTGCGGTACCTCGACATGGCCGAGCATCTTCATGCGCTTCTTGCCGGCCTTCTGCTTTTCGAGCAGCTTGCGCTTACGGGAAATGTCGCCGCCATAACACTTAGCAAGCACGTCCTTGCGCAAGGCGCGAATGTTCTCGCGTGCGATGATGCGGGAACCGATGGCGGCCTGAATCGGGATTTCGAACTGCTGGCGAGGAATGAGCTCACGCAGCTTCTTCGTCATCATCACACCGTAGGAATACGCCTTATCCTTATGCACGATGGCGCTGAACGCATCGACCTTCTCACCCTGAATGAGAATGTCAACCTTCACCAGATCGGCGGACTGTTCGCCGTCCTCATGGTAGTCAAGCGACGCGTAACCCTTGGTTCGGCTCTTCAACTGGTCGAAGAAGTCGAACACGATTTCGGCCAATGGAATACGATAATGCATTTCCACACGGTCGGCGGAAATGTACTCCATGGTGCCCATTTGGCCACGATGGTCCTGGCACAAGTCCATGACGGCGCCGATGAATTCCTTCGGAGTGATGATGTCGGCGGCAACCATCGGTTCGACGATCTGCTTGATCTTGCCGTCGGGGAATTCACTCGGATTAGTCACACGATACACGGAATTGTCTTCCGCAGTGACCTCGTACGGCACGTTCGGCGCGGTGGAGATCAGATCAAGATTGAATTCGCGGCTCAGTCGTTCGGTCACGATCTCCATATGCAGCAGGCCAAGGAAGCCGCAGCGGAAGCCAAAGCCTAGCGCCACAGACGTTTCCGGCTCATAAATCAGGGCCGCATCGTTGAGCTTGAGCTTATCGAGCGCCTCACGGAGTTCCGGATACTGTGCGTTGTCGATCGGGAACAGACCCGCGTAGACCATGGGCTGTGGGTCACGGTAGCCTTCGAGCGGATCGGCTGCGGGCTTGAGCGCAGACGTGATGGTGTCGCCCACTTTGGACTGGCTGACATCCTTCGCGCCGGTGATCACATAGCCGACTTCGCCCGCGCCAAGCGCCTTCGTAGGCATCATGTCTGGACTGATCACGCCGATTTCAATCGGATCATGGGTCATGCCGATACCCATCATGTGCAGTTTCTCACGGGAACGTAGCTCGCCATCGACCATACGAATGTAGGTGACGATACCGCGGTAAGAGTCGTAGACGGAATCGAAGATCAACGCACGTGCGGGTGCATCCGGATCTCCAGTCGGCGCCGGAACGTCGGCAACGATACGATCAAGCAGTTCGGACACGCCTTCGCCGGTTTTACCGGACACACGCAGCACTTCGGAAGGATCGCAGCCAATCAGGCCTGCGATTTCTTCGGCATGCTTGTCTGGTTCCGCGCTGGGAAGATCTATTTTGTTCAGTACAGGAATGATGGCCAGATCGTGGTCAATGGCCATATACAGGTTCGACAGGGTCTGCGCTTCGATGCCCTGCGTCGCGTCAACAAGCAGCACGGCACCCTCACATGCGGCGAGTGCGCGGGAAACCTCGTAGGTGAAGTCGACGTGACCTGGAGTGTCGATCATGCCGAGGGTGTATTCGGTGCCGTCGAACGTCCACGGCACGCGCACGGCCTGCGATTTGATGGTGATGCCACGCTCCTGCTCAATATCCATGCGGTCCAGAAAACGATCACGCATCTCACGTTCGGGCACGATGCCGCTGAGCTGCAGAATACGGTCTGCTACCGTAGACTTGCCGTGATCGATATGCGCGATGATGCAGAAATTGCGAATCAACGACTGATCGGTGAAACCGGGCTGGTTATGCTGCTGGCCCACGCCATCCTCCTCTTGAAATATTCGACGCAAACGATTCTAACTGCTAGTATCGGCATGGTGAGTCGCGACACTCCTGAGCCCGTTGGCGATTTATCCGCGCGCCATGTTATCATCATCGTTTGTATGTCCTTATAGAAAACGTCGTTTGGAGAAATAGTGGCAAACATCAAGTCGCAGAAGAAGCGCGTTCTCACCAACGAGAAGGCCCACAAGCGCAACGTGGCCGTGAAGTCCAGCCTGAAGACTGCCGTTCGCGCCACCCGCGAAGCTATCGCCGCCGGCGATAAGTCCGCAGCAGAAGCCGCCTACAAGGTCGCAGCTCAGAAGCTCGACAAGGCTGCTGGCGCTGGCGTAATCCACAAGAACCAGGCTGCTAACCGCAAGTCCGGTCTTGCCGTGGCCATTAACGCTCTCTGAGTTTTAGAAGCTCACAGCTAACAAAAACCCGCAGGTTCTTTCCTGCGGGTTTTTTGTTACGCAAATATCTTTTACGTTTAATTACTATCTCACTGCCGCTACTTGCGCTTATCACACTTGCGTTTTTCGGAATCCTTATCAGAATGAATGACCGGCCGTTTCAAATATATCGCTTCACTTGGCAGATATGTATTATGACGCACCAGCGCTCCCGGAAGCTGAATGTCGAAAATCACTGATACCAATCGCATGCCGACCATCAATGCGACAATCAGCAGATCAAGCACCACTTCGGCTGGAAAACTGACGATTCCAGCGTCCACGCCTTTGCAGACAAGCACCGTCAGTACGCATCCCACGGCGGATGGAACCGCATACCAATGTTTGTCACGAATCACCATCGGCACTTCGTTGATGAGCATGTCTCGAATCAGCCCACCGCCAAGCGCGGTGAACATGCCCAGAAAAACCGCGGTCATGCCTGAAGTGTGGTACATCATGGCTTTGCTGGTACCGTTGACTGCATACAAT